>Ga0265298_10001789_pt1 | contig 31439 bp, 23 predicted proteins | sample AusTroGonzalo_MG_3_FD_193486 | JGI IMG/M metagenome (GOLD analysis project Ga0265298, IMG submission 193486) | Bovine rumen microbial communities from tropical cattle in Woodstock, Queensland, Australia - Gonzalo_01 | ecosystem: Host-associated > Mammals > Digestive system > Stomach > Rumen ... | reverse complement strand
AATGTCTTTTCCCTGCGACACTGTTTCAATAAGTCGGGCATAGACCTTACCCATCTGTGTGGCAGAGGGGACTGTGTCAGTAAAACGGCTATCAACACGAGTAACGTCGGTTGTGCCATTCTCCAGATGATACTCTTCCTTCCAGTCGCTAACCACTTGCTCCGGATTAAGGCAATGATTGGTGTCGGCAATAGAAAGCTGACGTGCAAGACCCTTGCTCCCGATGCGCTCTACGACATATCGGTTTCGCTGCTTAATGGAACGGGCAACTCGCTCTATCATATAGCAAACAAAATAGAGGTCATTGTACGTTATCTGCTCCTCGGGGAAATAAATGTTACTCATGCCTAATTCTGAACTTCATAGTATTCAACGAATCGTAATGTAGCTAACGCCTTGTCATTGCAGAAAATGATCTGATGCGTAGGATGTTTGTACTTTGCCAGCTCCCAAAAAGCCTCACGCGTAATGCGTCCGGCAAGAAAGTCCTCCACATAATCCCAGACCTCATCGTCGGCCATCGGCCCCTCCACAATATCATACGGATGTGACTCTCCATGACGACAAGCTGCCACAAAGTCAAGCCACTCATCGGTCATCACAGGAAAGCTTTTTATCTTGAGTTCTGGATTAGGCACATAGTCATAGACGCATACAATATGCGGATTACGCTTCGACACAGCCCAACGCATTGCCTGCCTCTCTATTTCTGTACAATAGAAACCGTAACCAAAGTCCTTCGTATATCCGATGATACGTATTTCGGGCTTTGTCACCACAGTATTTGTCCCATGATAGAGCTTCATATCTGCCTACTTACATCTATGTTAAAGATAACATTTTCATTGTGCAAAGTTATGACTTTTTCTTGAAACGGCAAAGCGTTTGCATAAAAAAACTCAGAGGCAGACGAACGTATCGCCTGCCTCTGAGCGTATTAATAAATCCCCCTCCCCGGAGAGGGATAGGGTAAGCTTTTACCAATCGGTATCCCAAACGGATTTGTCCGAGATGACTTTGACATCTATGAAATCACCGTCCGATCCGTCTGAAACACTATCTTTATTCACCGAGTATTCTGATGTTGCCATCATGCTTGTTGTGCGGAGCCCTACGCAAAGCATCGCGGGGGTGTTATATATCTTCTTCATTACTGTATCTTCTTACTTGTTAAACATTACCTTTCTACCATTCATGATATAGACCTCACCGCTACGGATGTTGCTGACCTTGCGTCCGCTCAGGTCGTAGAGCTGAATCTCACCGTTCTCGGTTGACATTATGCTATTGATAGCATCTTCCATATCATCTGAAATGCCAAAGCCCTTGACAAGCGTTGCATCTGCCGGACCTGTGATATAAGCACGATAGGGCTTGTAGTTGATAGTACCTGTGCAACGCTTGAAACCGCCACCGTTCACATAATAGATGCTGTTACCGCTCTCGTTTGCAGAACCGTTCTTGATGGTGCCAACCATTGCCCAACCGTCAATCTCGCGGTCATTAACCGTTACATTTTGTGTTGGAGTTACTGGTGTTCCCGTGCCATCGCATTTTAAGTTGAGGGTTGTTCCATCTTCATCTTTTAATATGTAAATTGCTGGGGTTAACTCTGGAACAATAGATGTACATTTATCAAAAACTAAAGTGTTATCTACACATTTTGCCAATGTGTAGAAATCTGCATTGTTATATTCATTACCACTAATAGTTAATTCGTAAGGAAGGCATATTGTGCCCATTGGACTTGAAACTATTCTTTCATAGTTAAATTTTATGGCCTCATCGCGAACAGCTATCATATTTGTAAAAGTCCTTCCATCTTTAATGTTGAAAGTATAATGATTTGACTCAATTTTAGCTTTATCACATACGTCACAAAGTGAAACCGTTTCAAAATTCTCTTCTGGCTTACTAAAGGAATAAGCGTGGTATGAGTGTTCATGAACAGGATTCAACTTTATTTCTCCAAGCTGGAACATTTCCCAAACTTTTACATTAGTAACCTTAAATTTATAGTAACGATATGCCGCAGGCGTTCCTTCTACATCAAAATACGTTGCAGTTCCATTGGTTTCTGGTAGTGTCTGCCCACTTACATTTACTACTTCAGTCCAATCATCAGAAGCCCAATCAATAGCATTTGCCTCATCTGTTGTATTGGCTGTATCCCATGTTGGATTTTCTTCATTTGTACCCCAAATAGTCCATGCCGTAGGATTGCGTCCGGGATAATTTTGGGTATCATTACCTGTAGATAACATATACCTCTTTAGAACAATGGGTGCACCCGCATCAACAATTATAAAATCACGAGCATCCCATGGCCAGCATGACCATTTTGTAGAAAGATTGCCGTCTATCATATTCGTCCATGCTTCTTCATTTTTCCACTGTCCGCCACCTTTACCTGTCAAAGTACTAACTTCTGCATATTTTGTGTAAGAAGGAATAAACTCACTAAGTTGTACATTTCCTTCAGCCCCTTGTACAGCATCAATAGTCACCTTATAGTATTTGTACAAAGATTTATTGTCTGACAAAGAGAAATAGTATGTTTGGAAATTGTGTGCCTCCAATGTTGTATTATTCACAATCGATTCACCTATCTGCATCCAATCATCATCCTTGTCATGATGGGCTGCATCATTGCTTCCATAAATTGTCCAAGACTTGGGATTTCTAGCACTATACGAAGATGCATCATCTGCTGTTCGCATTGCATAACCCGTCAAAACAACTGGCTCACTCGCTTGGAAGATAAAATAAGCACCACTTGCTCCCGACCCCCACTTCTCAGACGTATTATCAAATAATTTTTCTACTCCGGCGCCACTCCAGTGTGTCCCACTGACTCCTGTGAATGTTACTTCCTGCGCGGAAGCTGTTGCCGCTAAGCCTACGAAGGCAAGCAGCGAAAATAGTTTTTTTAGTTGCATATCGTTTTGTTGTTGGTTAATGTAATCCTTTTTACCTTATTATATTACGCGACGCGCGTGCGCGAACACAATTCGGGTGCAAAGGTACGCTAATTTTTGCAAATGCCGTGCCTTTGCTTGTTAAATCTTGTTAAGGGCGGTGTTTTTGACCGATTTGGGGTTAATGGAGCCGCTACCGGGCGATGACGATGCGCGTCACGATGGCTTTGCCGCCGTCGGGGGTGTTGGCCACGACGTGGTACATGCCGCTCGACACACGGCCGCCGTCGTTGGCGCATCCGTTCCAGACGCAGGTGCCGCCCACGGAGCTGCCGTTCCAGACGAGCTGGCCGCCCGTGGTGACAATCTTCACCTCGGTGTCGGCCACCAGTCCACGGATGACGATGGGGCCGTTATAGTCGGGCGAGACGGGGTTGGGGGAGACCACCACCTTGTCCTTGTCCAGGTCGTCTTCGGGAGCCGTGGCGTCGCTGACGTAGCTGCACAGTCCCTTGTCGGTGCCGAAGACCACCTCTCCCGTACCCGGATGGACGGCGATGCTCTGCACGTTGTTGCTCAGCAGAGGGCTGTCTTCGGTGGTGAAGTGGTGCACCATCTCTTGGCCGTCGGCGGTGATGAGGTAGGCGCCGTTGGTCTGTGTGCCTATCCATTTGCGGTTGGCGGCATCGGTGGTGATGCAGCCGATGGAGACATCGTTGAGCAGGTAGTCGGCCAGTCCGCTGCCGTCGTTGCGGTTTATCTTTATCTGGGTGAACTGGTAGTTCGGGTCGAAGACCTTTGTGACGTCGTCGATGACGAAGAGGCCGGACGATGTGCCCACCCAGACCTTGCCGTCGTGGTCTTCGCAGAGGCAGTAGAACTGGTCGGGGTCGTATGGTGTGCCGTCCTGGTTCACGATGTTTCGGTGGATGATGGTTCTGTCGTCATCGGCACGTTCTGTCCCGTTTGTGTCGAGGCAGAAGATGCCGCGCTTCTCGATGCGTCGGCTCGTGACGAACTTGTAGTTGCCATTGCTGTGGTGCAGAATTTGGTCAATGAGGGATGTGTAAACGCCCTCGTCCTTGTCGTACAGCTCCTTGTAGTGGTAGCTGAGCCAACTGCCGTCGGGTTTGAGGACATGGAATACTGTGTCACTCATAGACGAGGCCATCCAGAGGTTGCCCTCTGCATCGTAGCTCAGGGCGGCGCAGGGGACGTAGTTGTACTTTCTCGCCGAAGTTGGTCTGATGCTTTTCAGCGGCGAGTTCTCGTAGTTGTGGAGCTTCACAAACTTGCCGTCCTTGTACTCGCACAGCCCATTTCGGTAGAGGCTGGCGTAGTGGTGCGTGTCGTCCTTCGGGTCTTGCACGAGGTCGGTGGTGTTGATAAGCTCGATTCTGGAGTAGGCAGTCGTTTTCTCCATCTCCGTGAAGTTTGTCCACTCGCCGTTTTCGTAGTACATGGAAGTGGCGGGGTTGGAGAAGCCACCCACCGTGTTGATGCCGCCTGCCACGAGGAGGCGGTCGCCTACCCAGCTGACGCGGTAGCCGAGGTCGCGAATGGGGCTGCTGGGCTGGATGACCTCGCCTGTGGGCGTGAAGGTGATGCCGTCGGTCCTGTATGCGCACAGCCCCTTTTCCTGCTCGCTCATCCAGTATGTGCCATTGGCATAGGAGATGTCGGTCCAAGTGTTATCGACGGTGATAGTGGTCACGGCAGCTTCCAACGCCGTAGCGTTCTGTCCGCTCACATCCGAGGTATAGCAAACCTGTTTGGTGTTTCCCCATATCAACATGCTTCCCGTATTCTTCAGGTAGGTGTAGTTGGCTCTCTTTATTGCCGTGTTTGCATACTCGGTTGCGGGGTCTGCCGCATAAACGCCACTTGAGTTCACCATGATGACCTTGCCCTGGAAGAAGGACAAGAATTTGACCTCGTCCATGTTTTGGAAAATCTTCCAGTTCTCCTCCAAGTGCATATTGTTTGGCTTTTGGCAATAATAGACACCTTTTTTTGTGCTGAGGAAGGTGGCATTGTCCGAGACGGCAATGCTGAGGATGGCGTTGTATATGGGTTTGTCGTTTGAATCGGTGCCAATCTGGGTGAACAGGGAGCCCAGCTTATAGGTGTTGCGGAAGACGGCGGCATCCATATCGACCTCCACGAAGCCGAAGCCCGTAACAAGATAGGCCGTGGAGCCGAGGACGCAGACATCGACAATCTCCTTGTTCAGGACGCGCTTTTCCTTCAGAGACGAGAGGTTCTCGACGTTTCCCTCCTCATCGAGCAGGTCGATGTTGCTGTTTTCATAGACGATGATGAGCTTGCGGGCTTCCTTGCTGTATGCGATGTGGGAGATGCTCACGTCGCTCAGTTCGCCCAAGCGGTCGTAGGTGCGCACCTCGCCGTCCTCGGTGTCGTAGGAGAGGAGGTTGCCGTTCATCAGCGAATATATGACGCTGCCGCCTGTGACGCTCTTGGTGGCGATTTGATAGCTCATATACATGCGCCACTTGCCTATCTCTTGGGCAGCGGCGGAAAGGCAGAGCACGCAAAGGAACAATGCCAGGGACTTTCTGTAGTTCATAGTTCGTATTTACCTTTTCACCTTTTTACTTTTTCACTTTTTCAACAGGTATTCCGCCAGCTTCTTTGTGGCACGCCCACGGTGGCTGATGGCGTTCTTCGCCTCGGCACTCATTTGGGCAAAAGCCAGACCGTCGGCTTCAAGGGGAGCGAAGACGGGGTCGTACCCGAAGCCCTCCTCGCCGACGCGCTGCAGCAGTATCTCGCCCTCCACGATGCCCTCGAAGAGGCGTTCCTCCTGCCCCTGCACAAGGGCGATGACGGTGCGGAAGCGGGCTGTGCGCGTCTCTGCCTCTTCGAGCTTGTCGAGCAGGCACTGTATGTTGGCGTCGGCATCGTGGCTCTCGCCGTAGCCGTTCATGGCACCGAAGCGTGCCGTATAGACACCCGGTGCGCCGCCCAAGGCATCCACCTCGAGGCCAGTATCGTCGGCAAAGCAGTCCACGCCATAGTGTTCGTGGACGTAGAGCACTTTTTGCAGGGCGTTGCCCTCGAGCGTGTCGGCCGTCTCGGGAATGTCCTCCGTGCAGCCGATGTCGCGCAAGCCCTTCACCGTGAAGGTATTGCCCAGTATCTGCCGAACCTCCTCCAGCTTGTGGGCATTGTTGGTGGCCATTATCAATTCATAATTCATAATTCACAATTCATAAATCCCCCCATGAAGGGGGTTAAGGGGTCCTACTTCTTTATCACGTCAAATCCCTCGCCGAAGACACCTTCCACGTTGCTCATGGAGACGAAAGCCCTCGGGTCGAGGCGTTTTATGAGCATGAAGATGTTGCGGCTCTCGTGCTTCTTGGCAAGGATGAGCAGCACCTGCCGCTTCGCCTTGCTGTAGAAGCCCTCGCCATAGAGGACGGTCACGCCGCGTTCCAGCCGCGTGTTGACCTCCTCGGCAATCTCCTCGTAGCGGTCGCTGATGATGATGAACTGCACGCTCTGCCGCGCCGAGTTGATGACGTAGTCGAGGAAGTTGAGGCTGATGAACATGGCCAGATAGCCCACCACCATTGTCTCTATGTCCCTTGAAATGAAGTAGCTGCCGCCGATGATGACGATGTCGAGCATCAGGAGCAGACGGCCGAGCGAGATGTTCCAGTACTTGTTGATGGCACTGGCGATGATGTCCGTGCCGCCGGTGCTGCCGCCAGCCAGGAAGATGGTGGCAAGGCCAAGTCCCTCGAAGAACGCGCCGATGACGCAGGCCATGAACTTCTGGTCGCCCAGGATGTGCATAAGGGTCTGCGTGCCGTCGGCCGCCACTTCGGTAAGCTGCGCCTGCATCACACTGATGGCGCTCGAAACGAGCAGGGTGACGATGATGGTGCGCACCAGATAGCGCCAGCCCAGCACACGCATTGCCAGAAGCAGCAAGGCTATATTTATAATAAGGTATGTGTTGCCGGCATTGAACCCCGTCAGGTAGTAAATCACCGTGGAGATACCAGTCACACCACCGCTGACTATCTTGTATGGAAGCAGGAAGACCGTATAGCCAATCGTATAGATGACTGTGCCGAGGAGCATCTGCAGATAGTCGCGCAGCAGCTGCCAAGGGGACGGGCCTATGATATTGTTAACGAGTGTTTTCAATTTTCAACCTTTTACTTTATCACCTTTTCACCTTAAGCTCTAATAGCTTTGAATCCGTTTCCATAAACACCCTCGGCTCTGCTCTGTGAAACAAAGGCGCGTGGGTCTGTCTCTTGAATAAGGCGTAGGATGGTGACGGCTTCGCGTTTGTGTACGATGGTAATCAGCACCTTGATGTTCTGGTGGCTGTAGAAGCCTTCTCCGTTCATAGAGGTTACGCTGTGGCTGGTTTCGGAGATAATGCGCTGGCTGATTTCGTTGGGCTTGTTGGTGAAGATGATGAACTGGATGTCTTGTCTGGTACTGTTGATAAGCATATCCAGTGCATAGGTATAAACGACAAGAGTAACGTAGCCGAACACAACCATCCGAACATCATGGAAGATGGGCCAGCAGGAAGCAATAACCAAGAAGTCCAGACAGAGCAGGGCGCGACCGAAAGAGATGTTCTTGTACTTGTTCACCAGTGCCGCAATGATGTCCCAGCCGCCAGTACTTCCACCGGAAAGGAACACGACACCAATGCCCAGGCCGTTCAGGATGGCACCCAGCACGCAGGCCATAGAATCCTGTCCAGGTCCAATTATCTGTATGAGTGTCCCATCATCGGCTGTCATCATCTGTCGCCCTATTTCGAGGAAGAAGGAGAGGGAAAAAGCTGCGTATGCCGACTTGCCGACAAACTTCCAGCCCAGAGGCTTGAAAGAAATGAGGAGCAGGATGGCGTTGGCTATCAGTATGGCGTAGCTGACGGGGAAGCCCGTGACATAGTAGAGGATGGCGAACATACCCGTCATGCCGCCCGTCGTGATGTGGTAGGGCAACAGGAAAGCTGCCCATCCCAGGGCGTAGATGGCCATACCGATGTTGATGGCAGAGAAGTCCTTCAGGAACTCCCAGACGCGACCTTTCTTCAATTTGTATTTCATGGTTTTATTTCTTTAGTTTCTGGAGTTATAATTAGAAGTTATAATGGGGAGTTATAATAGGGAGTTATAATGAGCCGTTACTACTATTCGCTAAGAAAATCAGGCTGCCAAAACATTTGGCTCTTTATAACTCCTCTTCATAACTTCTTATCTTAACTCCTCCTCATAACTCCTTATCATATAACACTATCCTTTCTCCCCTAAACCGGTTTCACCACGATGTTGACGATACGCTTGGGGATGGCGATGGTCTTGACAATCTGCATCCCTTCGAGGTACTTTTGTGCGTCGGGAGCGGAAGTTGCCATCTCGACCATCTGCTCGGGCGTAGCGTCGGCGGGGAAGAGCATGTCGAAGCGCACCTTGCCGTTGAACTGCACGCCAAGCTTGACACTGGTCTCCACGAGGTACTTCTCATCGAATACAGGCCAGTGGGCATCGAAAACGGAAGGACATTTACCATTTACCCATTTACCATTTACCATTTGAATCTGTTCCCAGAGTTCTTCGGCGATGTGCGGTGCGAAGGGGGCAATGAGGATGACCATCGGCTCGAGGATGGCACGGCTCGAACATTTCAACTGGCTCAATTCGTTGACTGCCACCATGAAAGCTGGGATGCTGGTGTTGTAGGAGAACGTCTCGATGTCGCTCGTCACCTTCTTGATGAGCTTGTGCAGAGACTTCAGCTCTTCGGCGCTCGGAGTGTTCTGATTATTCTGATTGTTCAGAATGTTCTGAGCCAGCGCCCAGAACTTCTTGAGGAAGCGGAAGCAACCGTCGATGCCTGCCACGTCCCAAGGCTTCGACTGCTCGATGGGGCCAAGGAACATCTCATAGAGGCGCAGGGTGTCGGCTCCGTAGTTCTCGCAGATGTCATCCGGGTTCACCACGTTGTACTTCGACTTCGACATCTTCTCGATGGCCTGATTCACGATGTACTGCCCGTTGCCGTTCAGGATGAATTCGCCGTCGCGGAACTCTGGGGTCCACTCGCGGATTTTCTCTACGTTCAGCACATTGCCGCTGACCATGCTGATGTCGGCATATACGGGGTCGGCCTCTGTGCCCTGATAGAAATAGCGGTTCTTCTTGGCCTCGTTGTCGTACTGGACATCGAGGAGGTCGAAGCTCACGAACTTGTTGGTGCCTCGCAGACGATAGACGAAGCTCGACCAGCCTTGTATCATGCCCTGGTTGATGAGCTTCTGGAAGGGTTCTTCCTTCTTGCTCACGCCGAGGTCGAAGAGGAACTTGTTCCAGAAGCGCGAGTAGATGAGGTGGCCTGTGGCGTGCTCCGAGCCGCCGACGTAGAGGTCCACGTTCTGCCAGTAGGCGGCAGCCTCGGGGCTGACCAGTGCCTTGTCGTTGTGCGGGTCCATGTAGCGCAGATAGTAGGCGCTGCTGCCTGCAAAGCCCGGCATGGTGTAAAGCTCGATGGGGAAGACGGTCTGGTTGTCGATTGAAGAGCAATCGACCACAGTGTTTGTTTTCTCGTCCCATGCCCATTTCTGGGCGTTGCCGAGTGGCGGTTCGCCTGTTTCCGTGGGCAGGAACTTATCGACCTGCGGCAGTTCCAGGGGCAGGCATTCCTCGGGTATCATCGTGGGGATGCCGTTCTTGTAATAGACGGGGAAGGGTTCGCCCCAGTAGCGCTGACGGCTGAAGATGGCGTCGCGCAGACGGTAGTTCACCTTCACACAACCGAGGTTGTGAGCCTTGACGAAGCGTTTCGTCTCGGCGATGGCCTCCTTGATGGTGAGACCGTTCAGGCAGAGGCTCTCGCCGTCGTACTTCACGCTCTTGTCAGGGCTGATGGGAGAGTTCATCACGATGCCTTCCTTTGCATCGTAGCTCTCTTCGCTTACGTCCGCACCTTCCACAAGGGGGATGATGGGCAAACCAAAGTGCTTGGCAAAGGCATAGTCGCGGCTGTCGTGGGCAGGCACGGCCATGATGGCGCCTGTGCCGTAGCCGGCCAGCACGTATTCGGCGATGTAGATGGGGCACTTATCGCCCGTGATGGGATTGATGCCGTAGGCGCCGCTGAAGACACCAGTCACGGTATGGTCTATCATGCGCTCGCGCTCGGTGCGGCTCTTCACATACTTGATGTACTCATCGACAGCCTTACGCTGCTCGGGAGTCGTGACCTTATCGACCAGCTCGCTTTCGGGAGCCAGCACGAAGAACGTCACGCCGAACATCGTGTCGGCACGGGTGGTGAAGATGGTGAAAGAGGCCTCCCCCGTCCCCTCCAAAGGAGGGGTGAATTGTTGCGCCGCCTCGCCGTTCCCCCCTCCTTTGGAGGGGTTGGGGGAGGCTATCTTTATCTCTATTTCTGCACCTTCACTTCTTCCTATCCAGTTCCTTTGGGTTTCCTTGATGCTCTCGCTCCAGTCGATGGTGTCGAGGCCGTCGAGGAGGCGCTGGCTGTAGGCACTGACGCGGAGGCACCACTGGCGCATCTTCTTCTGCTCCACGGGATAGCCGCCGCGTTCGCTCACGCCGTTCACCACCTCGTCGTTGGCGAGCACGGTGCCAAGCTTGGGGCACCAGTTCACCATCGTCTCGCCGAGGAAAGCCAGACGGTACTGCATCAGCAGGTCGTTCTGCGCCTTTTCGTCGGCAGGCCAAGTGCCTTCCTTCTTGAACTTCTCGATGAGCTTTTCGATGGGCTGCGCCTTCTGTAGCTCCTCGTCGAAGTAGCTGTTGAACATCTTCTGGAATGCCCATTGTGTCCATTTGTAGTAGTCGGGCGTACAGGTGCGCACCTCACGGTCCCAGTCGAACGAGAAGCCAATCTTGTCGAGCTGCTCGCGGTAGCGGTCGATGTTGGCGAAGGTGGTCTTTTCGGGGTGCTGCCCCGTCTTGATGGCGTACTGCTCTGCGGGCAGGCCGTAGGCATCGTAGCCCATCGGGTTGAGCACGTTGAAGCCCTGCAGCCGCTTGTAGCGGGCATAGATGTCGCTGGCGATGTAGCCGAGGGGATGCCCCACGTGCAGACCTGCGCCGCTTGGGTAGGGGAACATGTTCAGGACGTAGAACTTCTTGCGGCTCTCGTCCTCCGTCACCTTGTATGTCTGGCGTTCCGTCCAGAGCTGGTGCCACTTCTTTTCTATCTCACGAAAGTTATATTCTTTTGCCATTAACTTTTAATGTTTTTAATTATGTTTCAGGAGTTATGATGAGGAGTTATGGTGGGGAGTTATGATGTGGAGTTATAATGAGCCATTACTATTTGTTCGATAGGGGTGTCAGGCTGCCAAAACATTTGGCCCCTCATAACTCCTCATTATAACTCCTTATCTTAACTTCTCTTTATAACTTCCATTTTTCAATTAGAATCTATACCCTGCAGTTATGTTGAAATTGAAGTTATACACCTTGGGCAGACGTTCGCCGACACCGTGCTTCTCGACCATGTAGTTCCAGTAGGCATCGCGCAGGCTGTCGTGGTAGATGTCCGCCAGACCCCAGTCGAAGCCAAGCATCAGATTGTAGTGGTCGTTGTACTCCATGCCGAGGCGGAAGCCGACACCCGCATCCCAACGCTGGAAGGTTTGCCTCTCGAGGTTGTCCGACGAATTGAATGACCTGAAGGAGTAGGCGTCTTCCATGTTCCTGACATCGGAACCGTCGCCGTCGAGGGTCAGGCTGTGACGGCCACCTACACCTACGGCAAAGTAAGGTCCGATTTCTGCGTACAGCCCCAGAGTCTTCCTCACATTGTAGCGGAAGCCCAGGCGGATGGGCAGCTCGATGTAGTGCAAGGTGTACTGCCAGGTGGCATCCATCTCATCGACAATGCATCCGATTTGCACGGACTCCATGCCGGACATGCGGCCGCCCTTCATGGTCCAGTCGATGCCGGCTGTCACGTATGTGCCGTGAGCCTTGGGGAGCATGTAGTCGGCCCGGAATCCCAACGTCGCGCCGACTTTCGCGTTGTAGTCGTGGTTCTGGAGGTCGGACACATTCATCCCCAGAAGTCCCATCCATGTGAATCCCTCCTCTGGCTCGTTGTCATAGGCTGTTGCATTGTTGGCAAACATCGCCAGAGCCACGAGCAAGGAAAAAAACTTTTTCATAACGAATGTGCTTTATTTGTGTTGTCGTTTTGTCTGTGCTGTTTTATTCGGTATCGCTACATTAGATTTCGCGTGCAAAGGTACGAATAAGCGCGCACAATACAAAAGGAAACCACAAGTTTTTCTTTTTATTGTCGAGCTTGCGGGCTTTCGACGCATGTCAAAAGGTAAGACAAAAAGTGAAAACACTGCGTATGGTCAACGGCACGTTAAACTGTTTCGGCAGTGGAAACAAGTTGTTTCGCCCGTGAAACAAAGTGTTTCCGCGTGCGAAACAACTTAACGGGATGCGGTGTGTCAGAACAATCTCTGGGCGAACATGGAGAGGTAGATGCGCCAGTTGCGCCAGATGTGGCCGCCCTCGTTCTCGAAGTACTCGTAGGGGTACTGCATCTTGTCGAGGTACTGGCGCAGGGCGACGTTCTGCTGGAAGAGGAAGTCGTCCTTGCCAATGGCTATCCAGTAGAGGTGGGGCTTGGCGGCGAAGAGGGCTTTCAGCTGGGCGGCGGCTTCGGGGTGCTCTGCCAGCTGCTGCTCCAAGCTCTTCTCCGTGCGTTCCAGACGGACAGCCGCAGAGAAGAGTCCCATGTAGCCGAACGTGCCAGCATTCAGCATACTGATGCGGAAGGTGTGGTAGCCGCCCATCGAGAGGCCGCAGAGGGCGGTGTTGTCGGCACCCTTCTTTATTTTATAATGTGACTTCATGTAGTTCATGATGTCGGGGAAGCTCTCTTCGTAGGACGTTTTGGGCTGCTGTTTCTGCTTCAGTCCGCTCTCTAATGGGCCGGCATCGTCCGAGGCATTGCCATTTGGCATCACCACAATCATGGGCTTTGCCTTGCCTAGGGCAATGAGGTTGTCCATAATCTGTGCCGTGCGGCCGAGCGTCAGCCAAGCTTCCTCGTCGCCTCCCGCGCCATGCAGCAGGTAGAGGACGGGATATGCCTTGCCCTTGTCGTAGCTTGGCGGGGTGTAGATGCTCATGCGGCGCTTCATGCCCAGCTGCGGGCTGTCGTACCAGACGTGCGCCACATCGCCATGCTCTACGTTGTGGTTCTGGTAGAGATAGCCGCAGTCGCCCTCTGCTTTGCTGACAATAAACGTACTCATAAAGGAACGCACGTCGCGGCTGCGTTCGATGTTGCCGGCATCCTGCACCTCAGCGCCGTCCACATAGAAGCGGTAGCTGTAGAGCTCGGGCGGCAGGACGGCGGTCGTGTAACTCCAGATGCCGTCTTGATTGGTCATTTCCTGATGCCCGCCCTTGATGCAATCGCCGATGACGGTCACTTTCTTTGCATCGGGTGCCTTGACGCGAAGCGTGACGGTGCCGTCGTCGTTGAACTGTGGCGAACGTGTGTCGTGTTTCTCAAAGATGGCTTGCTGAGCCTGTGCAGCAAAAGCCGTGAGCAGCGTGGCTGCCAGTAGGAACAATCTTTTCATCTTATGTAAGGGATAGTGGTTATTGGTTATAGGTTATTGGTTATTGATTGGGTGGAAATCACCAATCTCAACGCAAAAGTAAGTATTTTTATAGAAAACGCTTTCATATTTGCAAAAAAAAGTGTTACTTTGTGGCAAATATCATACACCATATAGCATTTTCACGCTTTAACTCTTTATTTATCCAACGATATGAGACACTTTTTCCTGCCCTTGGTGGCAATGTTCTTGATACTGCAGGAGGCGATGGGAAGCGACCTGAAGGGCTTCCGCGTTGGCCGTATGGCAGAGCCTGCCGGCATCACGCGCACCGCACAGTTCTCATGGCAGATTACCAGCAACAAGCCCAACGTGGCACAGACGGCCTACCGCCTGCGCGTGGCGACATCGAAGGCTGGCCTCAAATCGGACACAGGCCTGCTTTGGGACAGCGAGCGCACAAACTCCGACAAGAGTGTGGCTGTGCCCTATCAGGGCCGCCGCCTTCCCTATCAGAGCCGCATCTACTGGCAAGTGGAGGTATGGCTCAGCACGGGAGAGCACTTGACAAGCCCGGTACAAAGCTTCCTGACGGGCCTGAAGCAGTTCCAGAAAGAAGCGCAGTGGATAGGGTTAGCCTCCCCCGACCCCTCCAAAGGAGGGGAGATATATGATTTGCCTGCACGCTATCTGCGCCGCGCCTTCACCGTCGAGGGCAAGGTGCGCCGCGCCACACTCTACATCAGCGGCATGGGATGGGGCAGCACTTACATCAACGGCAAACCGGTCAGCGAAGACATCTTTGGCACACTCCAGACCGACTACACCAAGACCGTCTATTACAACACCTACGATGTCACCGCCCTCCTGCGCCGTGGCAACAACGCCATTGGTTCGGTGCTGGGCAACGGCTATGTGCTGGGCTTCAACAAGGGTTGCACGTCCTACGGCCTGCCGCGCCTGAAGGCACAGCTTGTCGTCGAGACAGACCGCGACACGACAACCATCGTCACAGACACCAACTGGAAGGTTACGACAGAGGGTCCCATTCAAGCCAACCACCTCTATAATGGCGAACGCTACGAGGCAGCTCGTGAAATGAAAGGCTGGAACACGGCTTCCTTCGACGACAGCGCTTGGCGGCAAGCCCAGACCATGAAGGCTCCCACCGGCATTGTGATGCCTCAGCCCAGCCCCAGTATGCGCATCCAAAAGGAATTGACCCCGAAGAGCATCCGCCGCACTGCCGACGGCCGCTACATCATCGACATGGGGCAGAACATGGTGGGACAGCTCCGCGTACGACTCTCGGGAAAGAAGGATGTGCCTGTCGTCATCCGCCATGCCGAGTTACTCGAACCGAACAACCCCGACCAGCTCTACGTCGCAAACCTGCGCTCGGCAAAATGCACGGACACTTACATCCCCGCAGCCGACGGCACATTCACCTATCAGCCTGAGCTCACCTACCAAGGCTTCCGCTTCGTGGAGATAAGCGGCATCGGGCAGGAACCCAAGCCTGCGGACATCACAGGCTGTGTCATTTACGACTTCATGGAAGACCAGGGTACTTTCTGGTGCGACAACGAGCTGCTCAACCAACTGCACAAGAACGCCTATTGGGGCATCATCGGCAACTATCACGGTATGCCGACCGACTGTCCGCAGCGCGACGAGCGCATGGGATGGATGGGCGACCATGTGACGGGATGCTTTGGCGAGAACATGCTCGTAGATAACGGCGCACTCTACTACAAGTGGCTGCAAGATGTCTTCGACACTCAGGACGACGACGGCCTCATTGCTGATGTGGCACCGGGCTACTGGGTAGTCCGCAACAGGGACATCGCTTGGGAGGCCCTTTCCGTCTATGCCACCTACATGCTCCTCCGCCGCTATGGTGACACGAATGCTGTGCTCAAATACTATCCCTACCTACAGAACTACATGAACTATCTGCATCGCAACCTCAAGGACGGCATCGTGGCAACCAACGAATGGGGCGACTGGTGTATGCCACCCGAACGCCCCGAGCTCATCCACAGCCAAGACCCGGCTCGCAAGACCGACGGCAGCCTCATCTCCTCGGCAATGTACTACAGTATGCTCACCATGATGGGCGACATGGCCATGCGGATTGGCTTGGAGGGCGACATGTTTGCCTACGACAAAAGGCAGCTGGAACTCAAGGCTGCCTACAACCGCCACTTCTACAACCCCGAGATGGCAAGCTACGCGAACAACACCGTCACCGCCAACCTCCTCTCCTTGGAGTTCGGCCTCGTGCCGGAGGGCGACGAAGAGCGCGTCCTGCAGAACATTGTCGATGTCACGAAGGACACATACAACGACCATGTGAGCTGCGGCGTGGTGGGTATGCAGCACCTGATGACCTGTCTGTCGCGCCGAGGCCACTTGGATCAGGCCATGCGCATCATCCTGCAGAAGGACTACCCAAGCTTCGGCTATATGATAGAGAAGGGAGCCACCACCATCTGGGAACTTTGGAACGGCGACACGGCAGACCCGGCTATGAACAGCGCCAACCACGTCATGCTGCTGGGCGATGTGCTCGTATGGATGTATGGAGACTTGGCGGGCATTCGCCAGTCCTCGGGCAGCCTTGCTTACAAGGAACTGGACATGTCCATCTGTATGCCCGAGCAGCTGAATCATGTCCGTGCCACACACGAAACGCCCTACGGTCGCGTCAGCAGTGAATGGTGGCGCACGGAAGAAGGTGTCACCTGGGTGGTGGACATTCCGGCCAACGCTTGCGCCCGCATACACATTCCCAGCGGCTACACCGTGCAGGGTATGCACAGCCTGCGCTGGGCAAGCGCCGAGGTGGAAGGCAACGACCTCTGCCTCGTCGTCGGCTCCGGCACATATACCATCAATGCGCACAAGAACTTCACACCTCCCGCCCAGACAATCTTCCGGCGCATGTCACAGACCCTGAAGAGTGTACCCGAGTTTCTCAAGAACTTCTAAACGACCAATCCTTAATCCTCAATCCTCAATCCTCAATCCTTAATCCCCTATTCCATGATACAGAACGATTTGCAACGCCTCCGCTGGATGATTCTCGACGAGGCTCTCCGCGACCCCGTGATGGAGTACTTCATGGGCGAACGTACCAAAACAAACGAAACAGGCAACACCCGCAGCCTGGTTCACTACGTCAACACACGCCTCAAGGCAGTGAACCGCGACTTCAGTTGCAGCAAGCGCATGTTGCAGAACGACGTGGCCTATTTCGTGGAGAAGGGCGCACGACTGGAACCGCGCTTCCGTCGCGGACACAAACGCATCCTGCGCTACATAAACCTCGGATGGAAGAACCCCTTGCTCAAAGCGGCATCCTTCCTCAAGTATGACAACGAGCCGGCTCCCTCCTGCCCCCAGCCCGCAGCTCCCTGCACCTGTTCTTTGCCCGAAGGCCCTTTGGCGGCTTTCACCCTGCGCATCAGCAAAGACGAAGAGGACATCCGCTTCAAGCTGGGCAACCCCGAGATACTGGGGCGCAACAAGGACAGCAAAACCGGCACCGTCACGATTCAGGTGGAGCTGCCCATGAGCGAAACCTTGCAGCATGTCATCCTCGGCATGGGGACAACAGTCGAGGTGCTTGCGCCTGAAAGCTTCCGCGAAGACATGCGCCAGACGCTCAACACCCTCCAGAAGCTCTACAAGAAGGACACCTCGGCATCGAAGAAACCCGTCCAGGGCGACCTCTTCGCAGGACTGTTTTGAGGAGTTCATAGTTAACCCATTAAGCCCATTAACCCCATTAAGCCTATAACTATATGAATTCTATCAGCAAGCTGCTTATGGCAGCAACCCTGTTGCTCGGTTTGAGCAACCTTGTGAAGGCTGCGGACCTTCCCCGCAGCGAGTACCCGCGTCCGCAGTTCGAGCGCGAACAGTGGGTGAACCTCAACGGCACTTGGAGCTACAGCTTCGACTTCGGCCAGACAGGAGCCGAGCGAGACTTCCGCAACAGCAAGGGCTTCGACGGCAAGATTACCGTCCCCTTCTGCCCGGAAAGCAGTCTCTCGGGCGTGAAGCATACCGACTTCATCCCCTGCATCTGGTACCAGCGCAGCATTGCCATACCAGAGACCTGGGGCGGAAAGAAAATCCTGCTCAACTTTGGTGCTGTCGATTACGAGGCCACCATCTACATCGACGGCAAGCGCGTGGGCAGGCACTACGGCACAGGCTCCTCCTTCTCGCTCGACATCACGCAGTTCGTGAAGGCTGGCGAGAGCGCCAACCTCGTCGTTATGGTCAAGGACGCTCTGCGCAACCACAAGCAGCCCGGCGGCAAGCAGAGCATCGGCTACTACAGCGCTGGCTGCAACTACACCCGCGTCACGGGCATCTGGCAGACGGTTTGGATGGAAGCTGTATGCCCGGAGGGTTTGAAGCGTGTCTTCGCCACGCCCGACATCGACCAGCAGCAGCTCGTCGTCCGTCCCGAGTTCTACGAGGAGGCAGACGGCTGTATGCTCACCGTTCAGGTGTTCGACGGCAAGAAGCTCGTCTCGACTAAAACGGCTCCGGCCACAAACAACTCAGTCATCGTGCTGCCCATCAAGAACCCCAAGCTCTGGTCGCCCGAGGAACCCAACCTCTACGATGTGACCTACACGGTTCGCGATGCCAAGGGCAATGTGCTGGACCGGGTGCAGTCCTACGCAGGTATGCGCAAGATTCATTTGGCGAATGGCTACTTCTACCTCAATAACAAACCCTACTACCAGCGTCTCGTGCTCGACCAGGGCTTCTACCCCGACGGCATCTGGACAGCTCCGACCGATGAGGCTCTGCGCCGCGACATCGAGATGAGCAAAGAGGTGGGCTTCAATGGCGCACGCCTGCACCAGAAGGTATTCGAGGAACGCTACTTCTACTGGGCAGACAAGCTGGGCTACATCTGCTGGGGTGAGCAGGCAAGCTGGGGCTTGGATGTCAACAACGAGGAGGCTGTACGCAATTTCCTGACCGAGTGGGCCGACGAGGTGGTGCGCGACCGCAACCATCCCAGCATTGTCACCTGGACACCCCTCAACGAGACCTGGGGAGCACGCGACGGCGTCTATGTGCGCTTCGTCAACGACCTCTATGAGCTGACTAAGGCCATCGACCCCACACGTCCCATTAACGATGCCAGCGGCGACGCCCATGTCAAGACCGACATCTGGAGCGTCCACGACTACAGCCGCGAATATGACAGGCTGGTGGAGAACCACACCTTCAAGGACGGCGTGCCTCACTACCGCAACATGGGCGGCAAAGACTACCTGGCCGAATGGGAAGGCCAGCCCTATATGATTGACGAGTTCGGCGGCCTGGGCTGGATTCCCAAGGAAGAGCGTGCCAACTCCTGGGGCTATGGCGCACAGATAGAAACCGAGGATGAGTTCTTCCAGATACTGGAGAAGGAAGTCGATGCCATCAAGGCCTGCAAAGGCGTGGTTGGCTTCTGCTACACGCAGATCACCGACGTGGAACAGGAGAAGAACGGCGTCTATTACTACGACCGCCGTCCGAAGTTCTCTGCTGCCAAGTGGAAGGCCATCTTCGAGAAGATTCCCTCAATCATTGAAGAGTGAAACCTCGTAATGTCGAAATGTCGAAATGTCGAAATAACGTAATGTCGAAATAACCAAATTGTAAATTGTAAATTGTTAAATTGCAAATGAAAAAGACTCTTTTCTTTGCTGCCTCCGTGGCAGCTATGTTCCTGGCCTCTTGCTGTGGCCAGAACAAGTGTAAGTGCACCTGCGAGTGCGAAGCATGTCAAAACTGTGTAGAGAAACAAGACCCCAACGCTCCCAAGGACGTTGCAACCATCATCGACAACGAGCAGTACGACCTCGCCCAGCTGAAGGTTGACGAAGAGGGCTACTATGTGCTCTTCGACGGCACGAGCCTCGACGGATGGCGCGGCTACGGTCAGGACGCTGTTCCCACAAGCTGGGAGAACGCCGACGGCTGCATCCACCTCGTTGGCAGCGGCACAGGCGAAGCTCAGGTTGAGGGCGGTGGCGACCTGCTGTTTGCCCACAAGTTCAAGAACTTCACCTTCGAATGCGAGTACAAGATCAGCAAGGGCGGCAACTCCGGCATCTTCTATCTGGCTCAGGAAGCTAAGGGACAAAATGGTGACTACCTCCCCATCTGGCAGAGCTGCTCTGAGTATCAGGTGCTCGACAACGCCAACCACGAGGATGCCAACCAGGGCATCGACGGCAACCGCCAGGCTGCTTCGCTCTACGACATGATTCCCGCCAAGCCGCAGAACGCAAAGCCCTACGGCGAATGGAACACCGTGAAGATTCGCGTCTTCAAGGGCAGCGTTTGGCACTATCAGAATGGCGAAGAAGTGCTGGAGTATCACCTCTGGACTCCGAAGTGGAAGGAAATGCTGGACGGCAGCAAGTTCAAGAAGGGCGGCGAGTTCCCCGCAGCCTACGACATGATGATTGTCGAGGGTCAGAAGGACGGCGGCTACATCGCCTTCCAGGACCACGGCGACGACGTCTGGTACCGCAACGTCCGCATCAAGCTCGACGAATAAGCCTTTAACCAACCTAAACTAACATAGAAGGTGTATCATAATTAACAACAACGGATTGCACGGATTATACGGATTTAAGTGCTATTGACAATCAGCAAATAAGATAATCCGTATAATCCGTGCAATCCGTTGTTTTATAAAGCATGAGAAAAGTCACGCTCCTACTGCTTCTTGTTGCCGTCACGTCTGTCTTGGCACAAAGCACAGACCGTTGTCTCTACGTCCAGAGTATTGGCGACACGTTGACGGTTATCCCCTCGGACTATGTTGTCGGCTATGCCAAAGATGCCGATGGCGCATACGTCATGCTCTCCACAGGCAAGACGCTTGTCATCCCTGGGGGCGAGAGCATCGCAGAGGAGTGTCCTGTAGAACTTCCCCGCTTTGCTTCCTTTCGGTTCAACAACAAGCACAACGACCAGCTTTTCCAAAGCATTGCGGCTTCCGAAGAGGAACTGCGGCAGGACACCATCCGCCTGAGCGTGGCGCAGATTGGCAAGTACCTGACCGCAACATTCCAGCTCACAGACGAGGAGGCGAGGGCTTGGGTTGACTCCGTCCGCCAGGAGAGCAAGGTGACGCGGCAACGCATGGAAGACCCCGTGACCTATACCATCGGTCGCAACAGCTGGCGCCAGCTGCAGATTGCGGAGGAAGCGACCGGCGTCTTCTCCTACAGGTATGTTCCTTATGGCAGGCAGAAGACCGTCTGTGTAGATTTCCTCACCGACCATCCGACGAGCCAGTACAATGTGCCGCGCATTGACATCACAACGGTCACTGGCTCTGTGCCTATGAGCAAAATGACCTACATCGGCGGCACTATTACCATTGACGGCAGCGGTGTCTATCCCGACATGCCTACCACGGACATCCTCATCAAAGGTCGCGGCAACACAAGCTGGTCTGGCTCTGCCAACAGCAAGAACCCCTATCACTTCAAGTTCGCAGAGAAGCAGAAACCCCTTGGCATGACCAGCGGCAAACACTGGATACTGCTTCCCAACAAGCAGACAGGCTCGATGCTGTGCAACGCTCTGGAACAGAAAGCCTCTGCCTTGGCAGGATGCGCAGCTGTCTGCCATATCGTACCTGTCGAACTCTACATCAACGGAGAATATCGCGGCAGCTACAATCTGACGGAGAAGGTGGGATTCCACAACAACTCCGTCTCGCTCGACGACGAGTCCTGCGCAGCCATGCTGGAACTCGACACATACACCGATGAAACCATCTGGCGCAGCAATGCCTACAAGGTCAGCACCAAGATACACGACCCGGACTTCGACGCCAATGATACGACTATTGTCATCACCAAGGCGGATGTCATCGCGGATTGGGACGATGCCCTGCAGACCCTGCGCTACGGCGACAACAAAGACTACACGGGAAGGTTCGATGTGAACTACCTCGTCAGCTACCTCTTTGCCAACGAGCTGTGCTACAACACAGAGCTGCAGCATCCCAAGAGCGTCTTCCTCTACAGCGAGAATGTCCTCGACGAGGGCTTCAAGCTTACGGGAGTTGACGAGACCCCCTGGGTGTTCGGCCCGATGTGGGACTGCGACTGGTCGTTCGGCTATATGATAGGCAGCAGCTCCTATTTCGTTAATTGTGCCGAGGAAGGCTATTACAAGAAGTTCTTCAAATCGTGCCTGAACGGCTTTTGGTACGACCTCCGCTTCAAGAGCCAGGAGGTGGACAAGGCATACTACACGCTTTGGCACAACTTCTTGGCCGACGGCCGGTTGGAAGAGCTTATCGACTATGTGGGGGATTATTACGACTACGCTGCGCCGTCCCTCACACACAACACCAAAAGCGTGGTCAACGAGCGAGACGCCTCCAACTACACCACTATCGCCAAAAATGCCAAAGAATGGTTCCGCAAGCGTGCCAATTATGTTTACAGCACGCTTGACCCCTACGACATTGAGGAAGAAGAGCAGGCAGAAGAAGTCATCCCCTGCATCATTGACACAGAGGATGACATAAGTCTCGTTTCCGCCTCTAACGAGGGCGTTGCGGCTGTTTATAACCTTGCCGGCCAGAGGATGAGGAAGATGCAGAAGGGCATCAACATTGTTGGCGGCAAAAAGGTTCTGCGGTAACGCTTCGGTTATAATTCTATCTCCATCATTGTGAACGAATAGGGCGGCAGGTACTCGTCCATGCGGCTTTGTGGCTTGAAGGGTGTCTGCACAGGAGCGACGGGCTGCTGGTCAAAGGTGTTGCCGACGTACGGCTGACCGCAGAGGACGGTCTTTTTCCCTGCCTTGAGGCTGCCGAAGCGACCAAGGTTCAGCTGCGCCAGCTTCGTCTCGCCGGTGGCGTTGCAGAGCTTGACGTAGAGGCGGCGCGTCTTCACGTTGAGCACCACTGACTGCCCGTAGTGGCTGTCCTTCACGGGCTGCACCACACCGGCCTTGTCACCCTCGAAGCGCACGCAGTCGCCATAGTAGTACTGTCCCGCCGACTGCCCGAACATCTGCTGCACATAGTAACTGCAGGTCAGGTAGGGGCGTTCGTTGTCGAAGTAGATGAGGTCGGGGTTCCAGTTCGTGGCACCTTTGCGGGCAAAGAGCGGCGCATAGCTTGTCATACAGACCACGTCGCCATTACGCTCAACGTGCAGCAGGTATAGCCCTTCGGCCAGCGCGTCGATGAGGCGAGAGTCTTTTGCTGCATACTCACCGAGATAGACCTTCGTCTTGCGGTCGCGTGGATAGCTGTCGTATTGGCGGCTATTGAGGAAGTAGTCGCGTGGCTCGTAGTAGTGCTCGTCCATGATGGGCATTCCAAGCCCTTCGGCAAGTTTCCATCCGTTCTCAAAGTCCCAATTACCCGGATGCGAGCCAGGGCCTGCTGTACCCACTATAACGATTTCCGGATGAGCTTTTGTTACGCGCTCGTACATATACTTAAATCGCTCGCAGAACTCAGGAGAGATGCGTTCTTCGTTGCCCAAACCGAGATACTTCAAGCCGAAAGGTTCGGGGTGTCCCTGTTCGGCACGCTTCTTGCCCCAAGTGGTTGTGACGTCGCCATTCGCCCACTCGATGAGGTCGAGCGCGTCCTGTGTCCATTCGTCCATCTCCGACATGGGAGCCACGTCCTGTGCTTGTCCCTTCATGCCCCAGCCGCCGTTGGCTCCCTGGCACGACACACCGCAGGGTAGGATGGGCAAAGGCTCCATACCGAGGTCTTCGCAAAGCTGGAAGTACTCGTAGTAGCCAAGCCCCATTGACTGATGGTAGCCCCAGCAGTTCTTCAGGGGTTTGCGCTCGTGGCGAGGACCGATGGTCGTCTTCCAACGATAAGTGTTCCAGAAACCGTCGCCGCCGCCGTGCACCACGCAGCCACCGGGGAAGCGCATGAACTTCGGCTTCAGGTCGGCAAGCGCCTGTATCAGGTCTTTGCGGAGGCCGTGACCCTTGTAGGTGTCCTCGGGCATGAGCGAGACTTCGTCTATGTCCATCGTACCTTTCTGCAGCACCAGGATGCGCAGCAGGGCATCCCTGCAATCCTCCGATGGGGAGAGCGTCGCACCGAGCTTCTGCCAGTCCCGGGAGGAGGCGGTCAGTGTTGTCTCTGCAAGAACGGCGTTATCCTTCGGCTTTACCAGAACGACGCGCACCTCCTTGGCTTCCCCCTCCACATTGCGCAGGAAGGCGGAGAAGTCGTACTTCGCTCCAGCCTTCACCGAGATGCCGTCGAAGCCGAAGTTCTCCATGCCCACGCCTGTCCAGCCGTCGAAGTCATAGTAATGTCCGACGCGCTCGATGTAGAGGCGCATGTAGGTGGGATTGTTGGGATGCAGGGGGTTGTCCATTCGCGGCTCCATGCGTCCCAAAGAATGTCCCGGGCGTGAGAAGCGCCAAGCTGTGCCTGCGCCCCATCCGTCGCGCTCCATAGGGCTGTATTCGAACGAGCCGTTCTGCACCAGTTCGGCAAAGATGCCGCCGTCGGCAGCATAGCTGATGTCCTCGAAAAAGATGCCGAGCAGTTCGTCGCTTATCGGCTTGCCGCCACCGGGAGCCTTGATGGGTTGGGCGGCACTCACACTTGTCTGGGCGGCCATAGCTATGGCTGCCGCAATCAGGATGTTTTTCATTTACCTGTCGGTTTTATGGTTTGCGCGGATGCCTTACAGTTGCATCTGCTCTATCTTCATCTCGCCGCAGCTCTCGATGATGCCGACGCATTCCTTGAACTCGGGTGTGGCGGCATGTTTGGCAAGGGCTTCTTCGCTTTCCCACGTCTCGCAGAACATGAAGACATCCTTGCGCGTGGCGCTCTCGAACACATCATAACTAATCATACCTTCGTGCTTCTGCGTCTTGGCGGTAAGCAGGATGGCGGCATTCAGGGCTTCGCTATACTTGCCCCTCTTGGCTTGGAAAAAGCAGTTTAGTCTAATCATAATTCTTTTACTGTTAAAGGGTTTAACTTCTCTATTATTTTCTTTGCGGCTCGATTGGGTGCGCCTGGTTCTCCGAGGATGGCTGCCATGCGGTCGTAGCCTTGCAGCTGGGCTTCTCTGGCCGAGCCGCCGGGGAGGATGGCGGCAAGGTGGCGGCGGACGTTCGCCGCTGTCATCTGCTCCGCGACGAGTTCAGGCACGACCAGCTCGCCGGCAATGAGGTTGACGAGCGAGATGTAGGGTATCTTCAGAACCAGGCGGCGGGCAAGGGATGCCAGCCTGCCCCACTTCATATAGTAGCAAACGACCTGCGGCACACGGAACAGGGCGGTTTCGAGTGTCGCTGTGCCGCTGGTGACGAGTGCCGCTGTGCTGTGCTGCAAGAGCTGGTACGTCTGGTCGCGGACAACGGTACATTTACCATTTAGCCATTTACCATTTACCATTTGAATGCTCTCTTTGTAGAAACTGTCGTCGAGACCTGGCGCGGCGGCTATCACGAGCTGGTAGTCTTTTGCGTAGGGTGCGGCGGCCTCTATCATGCGGCGCAGATTGTCGCGAACTTCCTGCTTGCGGCTTCCTGGCAGAAGAGCTATGATAGGACGCTCGTCGAGGTTGTTGTCCTTGCGGAAACGCTCTGCATCTGCGGGGTGCTGTTTGAGGAAAGCATTTACTTCATCGACAGTCGGGTTGCCCACATAATGTATCGGATAGTGATGCTTTCCCTCGAAGAACTGCACCTCGAAGGGCAGGATGCTGAACAGGGCATCGATGTCGCGTTTGATGTCCCTGATGCGCCATTCCTTCCACGCCCATATCTTGGGCGCAATGTAGTAGAAGACGGGGATGCGGCTGTGCGCTTTGACGAAACGTGCTATCTTGAGGTTGAAACCCGGATAGTCCACGAGGATGACCACGTCGGGCTGCCAAGCCAGAATATCCTCCTGGCATTGCTTCATACCCTTCAGGATGGTGCGCAGGTGCATGAGGACGGGGAAGATGCCCATATAGGCAAGGTCGCGATAGTGCCGAACCAGCTCCATCCCCTCGGCCGCCATCATGTCGCCGCCGAAGCCCCGGAACTGCGCCTCAGCATCTTCCTCCTTGATGGCTGCTATGAGGTGGCTGGCATGAAGGTCGCCGCTTGCCTCGCCTGATATGAGGTAGTACTTCATTTTAGTGAAGAGTGAAGAATTAAGAGTGAAGAATTTGCTGCCGCCCTAAATTGTGAATTTTGAATTGAGCACCTGGTGCTTTGTCATATCAAGTCCAATAGGTGTGATGGCGGCAAAGCCGTGTTCGAGCGCCCAGTAGTCGGTGTCCTCAGCATCGGGTTCGAGGTTCTGGAAGTAGCCCGTAAGGTGGAAAGCTCTCTCGTCCTTGCCAAGAGGTTTGCCAGATTCTTCCTCCATTTCCTTCATCCAACGGCCGCGCCCCATGCGGCAGACCTTCGTCCCCTTCAACACCTCCACCTCGGGGAAGTTCACGTTGAGCAGGACATCATCGGGCAGGCCGTGCTCCAAGGCATAGCGTGCTGTCTGCAAGACCACCTCCTCGTAGGGACGGAAGTTGCACTGCTGGCTCTTTGTCTTCAGGCTATAGGCGATGGCTGGCACGTTCTTCATGCACGCCTCGAGTGCTGCGCCCACCGTGCCGCTGTAGTGTATGCTGACCGAAGCGTTGTCGCCGTGGTTGATACCACTCACCACGAGGTCGGGCCTCCTCGTCAGCAACCCGTCCATCGCCAGCTTTATGCAGTCGGTGGGCGTGCCGCTGCACTGATAGACGGTCAGCCCCTCCTGCTGCTTCAGGAGCTTGACGGTAATGGTGGTGAGGGGCGATATGCAGCACGACGCGGCACTGCGCGGCCCGTCGGGAGCCACTACGACGACCTCGCCCAGGCGCTGCATCATCGCGGTCAGTTCCCGTATGCCCTGCGCCTGCACGCCATCGTCGTTCGAAATAAGTATCAATGGATGTTCTTTCACTGTTTCAACCTTTCACTGTTTCAACTTTATTTGATTTGACCTTGCAAAGTTACACTTATTTTGCAACAAAAATGCTTCTATAGCAGGAAAACTCGCAAATCTGGACTCATTTGTTTTTCTCTTCTATTGCCTTTATATCCCTGTCAAGCTCTTTGATGCTCTCCAGCCTTTCATAGGCCTGCTCCTTTTCTTTGTATTCCAAGTATCTGCCGCGAGCCGTCTTTTTGGCAAGCTCCATAGTTATTTGCCCCTTGGTCTGTAGGATGTTCTTCCTGTTCATGGTCAGGATGATGTTCAGATTGGTTTCCCAGTCTGCCATGCGCATAGGGATATGGTTGTATGCCTGGGCCTCTGCGAACGAGAGGTATTGGTCCACAATGTATTTAAGGTTCTCTATCTCTTCCCTGTTCAGGTAATTCTTGCCGATGCCAATGTCTTTGGCCTGGACTTTTCCCTCTGTGTCTGTTGAGGTCAAACCCATTTGGGGCAGTTCGGCATTGGAACGATAGTATATCAGTTCTGCTGCCGTTTGTCCGCTTACAGCCCATAGCAGCTTGTTTTGAATGGTGGCAAAGAAGTCCTTTGTCCTCTGGTCATCCCCATCATAGTCTATAGAGAGTTTGTAGATGTCTTTTATTTGCTGGTAGAACACCCTTTCGGATATTCTTATGGCACGGATTTTCGAGAGCAGTTCCTTGAAGTAGGTGAGCGACTGACCTTTCACGAAACGCTCGCTGTCAAGGACATAGCCTTTCACCATATATTCCCGCAGAACCTTTGTTGCCCATATTCGGAACTGTGTTGCTCGCTTGCTATTGACGCGGTAGCCAACGGCAATAATAGCGTCAAGGTTGTACATTGATGTCAGATAGTTTTTCCCATCTATAGCAGTTATCCAATTTTTTTGGAGAACTGATTCTTCCGACAGCTCTTTGTCCTGAAAGATTGATTTCAGATGATAACTAATTGTGCGGACATCTACACCGAAAAGCTCTGCCATGCTCTTCTGTGTTGCCCAGATAGTTTCGTTTACGGCATCTATCTGTACGTTCACTTCGCCATCTTCGTTGCGGAAGATTACTATTTCACCCCTATAATCACTATTTCCTTCCATATCGTTAATATGCAGATGAAGGGCTTAGTATGCGCCCAAGTTGCGGCATCAATCAATCTATCGAGGGCAAAGTTATGACTTTTTTCGCCTTTTTCCAAAGAAATCTCTCAAAAACTCTCACTCTCCGTCAGATTGCCAGACGTGGTAAAGAAAAACACACAAGCCGCCTGATTATTCATTTTAAGCCTGTAGTGAACACTCACACGCCATGTTGACAAATCCGCCGCAGCTCAATACAAAAATTCATTAGGCAGGGTGCAAAACTATTTTCAAGCCTTGAAAATATATTATCAAGCTTTGGAAATATATTATCACGCCTTGAAAATATATTATCAAACCTTGAAAATAGTTTTTAGGTTCGCTGCGCGGGGTTTTGTGGCGTGTCTAAACGACTTTGTCTGCGCTTTCCGAAGCAGAAGTACACCTGTTCCGGCTGTGAAAATGGTTAACAACAAGGCGCAGTTATCAACAAATTAAGGCGATTATCAACATTTTTCGCTTTTCACCTTTTCACTTTGTCAGCTTTTCGCTTTTTTTGTCGTACCTTTGCAAAATCAAAGAATAAGGAATAATTAGGGGTTGGTGGTTAGGGGTTAGAGGGTAGAGAATACTTTTGGCTCTGAAGTCAATAGCCGAAACAATCCTCTAACCTCCAATCAATAACCAATAACCTCTAACCCTAAATAAAACAGGATTATGAGCAAAACCATAGCAATCGTCAACCAGAAGGGCGGTGTGGGCAAGACCACCACAAGCATGAACCTTGCCGCCTCGCTTGCCACGCTCGAAAAGAAGGTGCTCCTGGTGGATGCCGACCCGCAGGCCAACGCCTCCAGCGGCATGGGTGTGGATGTGAGCAAGCTGGAACACTCCATCTACAACGCCCTGCTCGGGCAGGTTGACATCCGCGAAATCATCTATACAACCGACATCGAGGGACTCGACATCGTGCCCTCGCACATCAACCTCGTGGGCGCAGAGATAGAGCTGCTGAACTTCAAGGCACAGGAGCGCATCATGAAGAACCTGCTTGCCCCCATCGCCGGGGACTACGACTACATCCTCATCGACTGCAGCCCCAGCCTCGGCCTCATCACGGTCAACGCCCTGACTGCAGCCGACAGCGTCATCATCCCCGTGCAGTGCGAATACTTCGCCCTCGAAGGCATCAGCAAGCTCCTGAACACCATCAAGATTGTCAAGACACGCATGAACCCGAAGCTGGAGATAGAAGGATTCCTGCTGACCATGTACGACAGCCGTCTGCGCCTGGCCAACCAAATCTACGAGGAGGTGCGCCGCCACTTCCGCGAACTGGTGTTCAAGACCGTCATCCAGCGCAACGTCAAGCTCAGCGAAGCCCCCAGCCACGGCGTGCCAGCCATCCTCTACGATGCCGACGCCGCCGGCTCGAAGGCACACCTGGCACTGGCACAGGAAATCATAGAAAAAGGTGAAAAGGTGAAAGATTGAAAAGGTGAAAAACAAATCACCCTTTAACGCTTTAAGCTTTTCAACTTTTCACCCTTTCACCTTTTCAATTTTTCACCTTTTCACCTTTTATAAAGATGGCCATCAAGAAGAAATACCAAGGACAGGCACTGGGCAGAGGACTCGACGCCCTGCTGCAGACAGAAGTGGAGGTGCACACCAGCGGCTCCTCGAACCTCTGCGAAGTGAGGATGGACGACATTCGTCCCAATCCCAACCAGCCGCGCCGCGACTTCGACGACGACAGCCTGCAGGAACTCGCCAACAGCATCCGGCAGATAGGACTGGTACAGCCCATCACCCTGCGCGACATGGGCGACGGCACCTACATCATCATCGCTGGCGAACGGCGATGGCGTGCCAGCCAGCGCGTCGGCCTCACCACCATCCCGGCCTACATCCGCACCGTCGATGACGAGAACATGATGGAGATGGCTCTCGTGGAGAACATACAGCGCGAAGACCTCACGGCACTCGAGGTGGCACTCGCCTACCAAAGCCTCATCGAGCAGTACAACCTGACGCAGGAGCAGCTCAGCGAACGTGTGGGCAAGAACCGCGCCACCGTCACCAACTACCTGCGTCTGCTCAAGCTGCCCGCAAGCGTACAGGTGGCGCTCCGTAACCGCGAGATAGACATGGGGCACGCCCGCGCTCTGCTCGCCCTCTCCGACCCCGAGGCACAGCTCAAGGTCTTTGCTGAGATGAAGAAGGACCACCTGAGCGTCCGCAAGATAGAGGAGATGGTGAAGCAGCTCAGCGAAGGCGCGTCCGTCAAGACCAAGAGCGGCACACGCATCCGCCAGAAAGGTTCCAACCTCAGCAACGACTACAACCAGCTGCGCGAGGGGCTGAGGAAAATCTTCAAGACGCGCGTCGAGATGACCTGCTCGGACAGCGGCAAGGGAAAGATAAGCATCCCCTTTGCAAACGAGGCAGAGCTGGAACGCATCATCGAGATGCTCGATAAGTTGAGGGATTGAAGGATTGAAGATAGGGGATTGAGGATTGAAGATTGAAACTATGAAGCGAAGCCTGACGATAGCCAGCTACAGCAAGATATGCCTCGCGCTTGTCCTGCTGCTTCTTTTTCCTTCTGCCTATGCGCAGACGGAACAATCCTCAACGTCCCCCGATTCCATCGAAGTGGTCATCAAGGACACCGAGACCCAGCAAACCGACACGTTCGTCATCGACTCGGCTGGAATCCTTGCCATCACAGACGGCATCATGGCACAGCAGCGCAAGCGGCGGGAGCTCTCGAAGTTCCGTCCGGACCCCATCCGCTCCATGTGGCTTGGGCTGGTCATCCCCGGAGCCGGACAAATCTACAACCGCAAGTACTGGAAGCTGCCCATCATCTATGGTGGATTCCTCGGCTGCATTTACGCCCTCACATGGAACACCCAAATGTACTCGGACTACTCGCAAGCCTACCTGGACATCACGGACAGCGACCCCAACACCAAGAGCTATGAGAAGATGCTGCCGCCGAGGTACAGCATCGTTGGGCAGGAGGCACGCTTCCAGTCCATCTTCCAGAGGAGGAAAGACCTCTATCGGCGATACCGCGACCTGAGCATCTTCGCTTTCGGAGGCGTCTATCTGCTCTCCGTCATCGATGCCTACGTCGATGCCGAACTCTCCACGTTCGACATTTCGCGAGACCTCAGCCTGCACATCCAGCCGACCATGATAGAGACCAGCCGCATAGACATGCACCACCGCACAGCGACACCAGGCGTGCAATGCGTGCTCAACTTCTAAGACTAAAGAAACCGTAATAACGACATAACGACATAACGTGATAACGACAAAGACCATAACCGACAGCTACAGAACCCGCAGGTTCTTTGGGATGCTGCTCCTGCTCCTTGCTCCCTGTTCCCTGCTCCCCTGTATGGCACAGGAAGAGGACGACAGCCAGACGGATGTCCTCATGCTGCCCGAAGGGATGCAGAAGCAGGAGATAGACAGCCTGCTCTACGAGTGGCAGACACGCAACTTCCTGCTCTTCGACGAGAGTTGTGAGACAACGGGGCAGAACCCTGAGTTCGACGCACAGACCTATACCCACCGCCTCAGCCGACTGCCCAACGTCATAGACATGCCCTACAACAACGTGGTGCAGAAGTACATCGACCTCTACAGCGGACGGCTGCGCGGTTCCGTCGCCATCCTGCTCGGACTGGGCAACTTCTACAACCCCATCTTCGAGGAAGCCCTCGAAAGCTACCAGATACCGTTGGAGCTGAGGTATCTGCCCGTCATCGAAAGCGCACTCAACCCCACCGC
>Ga0265298_10001788_pt1 | contig 31442 bp, 26 predicted proteins | sample AusTroGonzalo_MG_3_FD_193486 | JGI IMG/M metagenome (GOLD analysis project Ga0265298, IMG submission 193486) | Bovine rumen microbial communities from tropical cattle in Woodstock, Queensland, Australia - Gonzalo_01 | ecosystem: Host-associated > Mammals > Digestive system > Stomach > Rumen ... | reverse complement strand
TACTTACCGCCGCTTTTGGAATACTGTATCACTATCTGCTCAAGAAAGAGACCTTCCACCGCTTTAACCGCATGGTACTGGCCGCTTCTCTCCTGTTGGCATATATCCTCCCCTTCTTTGTGATATCCGTAAGCTGGTCCGGCAGGAAACTGGCAGAGGATGAGTATCAGAAATATTCCAACACTCAGGGTTATGAGTGGTTCAGCGGACCTACGCAGCCATCTCAGATTGATTACACCACTGCCAGTGTTCAGAACCAGGCTAATCCGGTTGAGACAGCCGCTCCCCAAGAGCTGAACGTGCCGGCAGTAGAGTATCAGGAGGAGGGACAGAGAAACTGGGTCCTGCTCATTCTGGGAATAATATATACCGCCGGCGTCATATTCATTCTGGTAACGCGCTTTGAATCAATTATCAAGGTAAGGAGAATTATAAGAGACGGACGCAGCATTGAAAAAAACGACAAGTGGAACATAATTGTGTCAGAGTCCGATATCCAACCATTCAACTGGATGAAAGACATTGTATTGCCCGATGACCCCACAGTCCTGAATGACCCCGTCATTGTAGAGCATGAGAAAGCGCACATTGCATTCGGACACTCATATGAGCTACTCATATTTGACATTATCACATTCCCCCAGTGGTTCAATCCCGCCATCTGGATGATGCGCCGTGACCTTTGCGCTGTACATGAGTTCCAGGTTGATGCCGATGTAATAGGCAAAGGATATGACCGCAAAGGATACCAATACTCACTTCTCTATCATGCCGTTGGACTCAAGGCTATAGCCATTGCCTGCGGGTTCCGTCTTAACAGTCTGCAAGACCGCATCAAGATGATGAACAGGCCTGCGTCATCGGCCCGCAAGATAGCAAGGATCATATACATCCCCCTGATTGCATTGGTGGCTATCCTGTTGTGGGCCCGTAAGACCGATTATGTGGATATGGGCAGCGGAGTCCTGTGGGCCACATGCAACCTTGGCGCAGACAAGCCCCATGAACTTGGAGATTATTTTGCATGGGGAGAGACAGACAGCAAAGACTTATATTCGCTTGACAACTACTTATGGAAGGACTCATCGGCCCGTATTCCGCTTGAGCCACAGAATGATGCCGCTACAGCCAGGCTGGGAAAGAAATGGCGCATACCTACCCATGTTGAATGGGAGGAGCTGCTCAACAGCTGTGACAGGACCTGGATCAGCATGAACGGCACAGAAGGACTTCTGCTCAAAAGCCGCAAGAACGGGAATACGCTGTTCCTGCCTGCAGCTGACTGCCATCTGGAAGATAAAGACCTAAGTAACACAGTAGGAGCTTATTGGACCAACACCGCCGTTGATGAGATTGTTGTGGGTATAAATCAAAAGAATTGGAGCGGAAGCATTCAATGGGTCAGCAACGCAATGAGCCATCTGCGTGAGAACCGTAATGAGAAGGCTCTTCCCGATGACAAGGCCACTATGGTATATTTTGACAGCATCAACCTTACCATGGCCAGCGAGTTCAGGTATGCCGGACTATCCATACGTCCGGTAAAAGCCGGATACAAGAGGCCGACCAGAAAAGGTAACCTGGAGTTCATGAGCCAAAAGGAAAGGAACCTCAGGCTTAATCAAATAGCAAGTGATGCAATACTCCAAGTGGGGCCTGACTACTATAGGAAAGATACTGTCCCCGTAATAACAGGACCTTTCACTTTCTCATGGAAAGACACCGGCGGGCCAATCTATATTGAGCAGGAAGGCCGCAGATACTTCCTGGTTACATATCCATATGACAATGAAAAGGAGGAAATCAAAATTGCACAGCCCTTCACTGCACAGATTCTTATCTGGGCCGATAACGGAGAAATCGGTCACATGGATTTTGGAAACGGTTTAGGATTCAATTTCTTTACCGGCAGTACTTATGAGCATGCCATTACAGAGAACGCCTATCCCAATCTGGATTATGACAAGCCAGCCAAGTCAAAGATTCATATGCCGTTCCAGTACCAGCAGTATCATTCCGCAAAGATATCAGGAGAGGATAAGACACTGTTCAACTCCCCTTTCACTTATATCACCGGAACAATAAAAGACGTTGAAGGTAACCCGGTCCAGGATGCAGTAGTTATGGTTGTAGATTCTACCGGCCAGCAGGTAGCTGTAAGTACGTCAAACACCATCGGATACTTTACGGTTATTGAGAACGATATCCTTAGAGACTCTACCCAGGAATTCAGTATGCGTGTCTTTTACTCTGCCATACTGTGCCAGGAGCAGAAAATCCAGGGAAACGTTTATGAGATAACGCTTGAAGAGTGACCCAAAAGGGACAGTCCCCCTGTGTCATGCAAGATGACACAGGGGGACTGTCCCTTTTGGGTCAAGCAGGATCTCAATAGGGATAGCTGTCCTTAACCATGGTGATGAGCTTGGAGTACATAGCCGGAATCTTTGTCGATCCTATGGTTACGTAATCTATGGTCTGAACGGGAACATTATGTACGAGTCCGTTGACGATCAGCGCTGTATTGAATGCCATCTCTTCAAGGCTCTTGTCAATAGTCATGGCCTGCTTTCCGGCCAGTATATTTTCCTTAGCTATGGTAGAATTGTCCTGACCTGTGATGACCGGCGTTATCGTATTATTAATTTCGTTCAGGGCTTCGATGACACCCTGGGCCTGATTGTCAGTGGCTGCGAGAATCAGCTGAGGACACTCACCCTCATAGTAACCAAGAAGGGCCTTCATGGCACTCTTGCCGTCGGCTACAGACCAACTGTTAGCCTTGACCTGATCATACTCTTTCTTACCGCTCTTTACTATCAGTTCTCCGCTTTCGATTAACGGATTAAGCTTTTCCATTGCGCCGTCATAATAATCCTTGGCATTCACATCGGTCTCAGGGCCTTCAAGTATCTCCAATGTCATTGAGGATTCTCCGCTAGCACGGAAATATGTAAGCAGGAACGTTGCCTGCATATGTCCTACAGCTTTTGTATTGGCCGATGAGAGATAAGCGATATAGGGATTGTCAAGCAAAAACCTGTCATGGCATACCACCTTGACATCGGGATTTTCCTCAATAAGTTTGGATTCGTTTATCTTCTTGTAGTCAATGGCGGTTAACACTATATATTTAACGCCGTCATTAATTACTTTTCTAAGTTGCGCAACCTGCATTTCAGCACCCTCTTTTGTCTCAGGCGCAACATAGAAGGTGGCATCCAAGCCATACCTGTCCATTGCATTCTCAAGATTTTTCTTGTCTATACCCCAACGTTCAATCATGGAGTCATCGGGAAGCAGAACAGCTACCCTACGGTCAACTGTCACCTCATCGTCTTTATCTTTGTCATCTGAACATGAAACTGTCAGCAAAGCGACTGCTGCAACAAACAACACTTTAAAAAAGTCCTTTTTCATAATAATATGTTGGTTAGTTAGTTAAATAATTTTTGCAATTATAGCGATTATATATCAAACTGCAAACAATCCTTCAGAATTTTTTACAGTTGTGCCCTATGTTCAAGGAATAAGCAGCGATGAGTCTCCGTAACTAAGGAAACGGAAATCATGGCTCAGGGCGTAGCGGTAGATGATCTTCCAGTCACCGTTCACAAAGGCCGATACAAGCAGCAACAGCGTACTCTGCGGCTGATGGAAATTGGTCACCATCATCTTTACGATGTGGTACTTGTAACCCGGAGCAATGATTATCTGGGTGCTGGTCTTGAGGACATCCAGGCTGTGACGGTTCAGGTAATCCAGGATATGCTGCAATGATTCGACCGAGCTCATTGTGGGAGCGGTCTCATACGGAGTCCACTGATTTACGTGCATCTCATCCTCAGTAGCATCAGGATGGGTGCTAAGATAGACACCAATATAATAGAGGCTCTCAATGGTGCGGACCGATGTAGTACCAACCGCAATGGTCTCACCTCCGTGGGCTATCAGTTTCTCTATGGTTGAGCGTTTTACTGCGATGAACTCAGTATGCATCTCATGTCCGCTTATCTCCTCTGATTTGACCGGACGGAAAGTACCCGCACCCACGTGCAGGGTCAGCTCCTCACGATCTATCCCGTGGGCATCCAGATCCTTGAGCACACGCTCCGTAAAATGTAGTCCTGCAGTAGGAGCAGCCACACTACCCTTAATCTTGGAATAAACGGTCTGGTATGTAGTCTTGTCACTCTCCTGTGATTCGCGGTTCAGATATGGAGGAATAGGTATCTCACCCACAGCCTCAAGTAACTCGGCCCAGCTAACGCCGCCATCCCACTTAAAGACAATCCTGTGGCTGGTTCCGTGCATCGGCCCACGCTGAGCGGTAAGGGTAACTGTCTTGCCAGCCACCTGAACGGTATTGCTGAGGATGGGAGTATCCTCCTTCCAGCGTTTGAGGTTACCCACCAGGCAGTACCAACTGCATGATGAGCTCTGCGTAAACATAACCTGATAATCACTCGGATCTGCCGGCTCCAGCAGGAAAATCTCAATGAGAGCCCCCGTAGACTTAGGTCCACCCGTAGCCTCCTTACGGAAATGCAGACGAGCCTGAATCACCTTGGTGTTATTGAACACCATCAGAGCCCCTGACGGCAGATACTGCGGCAGGTTCCGGAACACATCCTCACTCACCTCACCATGCCTGTAAAGCAACAGCTTTGAGCTATCCCTCTCCGCCAGCGGAAACTTAGCGATCCGCTCATCCGGAAGCTCATAATTGAACTCCGCAATCCTGATATGTTTTACGCTCTCTTCCATTCGGACCGCAAAGTTAGCTAAAATGACCCAATAGGGACAGTCCCCCTGTGCCATTTTTGAAAAAAGTGGCACAGGGGGACTGTCCCTATTGGGTCAATTAGCGAGTGCAAGCGTAAAGACGGAGATTCTGATGTCCGGAACGGCAGCCTCTATGGTGTCAATCATGGAGCAGAGGGTAGCTCCGGTGGTTATGACGTCATCAATTATGAGGATGTGCCTGCCTTGCAGTGCGGCAGCATCGGCCACATTGAAAAGGCCCTCGGCATTGTGCCACCGCTGATACTTGCCCAGCCCCGCCTGCTTGCCGCTGTTAACATTACGGATAACCGCGCCATCCAGTATAGGCAGCCCCGTGACCTTACTAACCCCCTTGGCAATATGCACACACTGGTTATACCCGCGCCGCAGCTCTTTCCACCGTGTAAGAGGCAAGGGCACGATGCAGTCAACGCCCTCAAAGAATCCTTTTTCATTGAGTTCGGCCGCACCAATCGCAGCCAGCCACCGCCCAACCTTAGGGTGATGCCAGTACTTGAGATGGAACAGTATGTTGCGGTAATCACTCTCCTTGCTGTAATGCAGGATAGAGGCGGCACGTACCAGGCTGCGCTCAGTAAGCAGCATACGCTCAGTAGGGTTGATGGCGTTCATGTCATAGACTAGACGCGGCATGCCAAGGAAACAGCTTATGCAGAGTTCCTCCTCGGTTGGATCAAGCCTGCGCCCGCAAACCTTACAGTAGTGCGGAAATACAAATTCAAACAGAAGCCGTACCAGACCCGGACGGCGGTATTGACGATCTTTGCAAACAAGGTTATTCATAATGGTTTAAGTATTTAATCGGGTAAATCAGAAAGGTCAAGCAACTTACGTACCAACGCAGGTTCATACCCCCGCGAGCAGACCGACCGCATCGTTTTCATCTTGCGCTCATATTCCGTTGCGCCTTTTACCGTGCGAAACTTAGCCTTAACCACATCCTTGAGAGCAGCCAGATATTCATCATAGTCTATTGATTCAAGGGCTGCATCCGTAATATCCTGAGGAATGCGTTTCTGCCACAGGGCCTGGGCAATCTTTACCTTGCCCCACTTGGCAAACCGCACCTTGTCATGCACAAAGGCACGCGCATATCGGGATTCATCAATAAAACCCTCCTTAACCAGATTATTAATGATACTCTCAATGTCCGGTTTCTCAGCACCGTGACGCTCCAGCATGGCTCTGACCTCGCTCCTGCAGTGCTCGGCAGCGGAGCAGTAGGCCTCGGCCCGTGTCTTTCCCTCAGTTTCTGTCATAGTATAGCTTTTATAAAACGCAGTTTGCCGAATATATCACTGCGCAGTTCAACATTATGGTATCCCGCAGCCAGGAGCATCAGTTCCATATCCTGTGCCTTAAGCGGGTTGATTTCAAAATAGAGACGGCCGCCGGCTGTCAATGAGCTTTTCCCGAACTCTGCAATAGCCCTGTAAAACAGCAGGGCATCATCATCCGGCACAAACAGCGCGGTATGCGGCTCAAACGCCAGGACTGTATCCTCCATCCGGGCCTTCTCCGATTCAAGCACATACGGAGGGTTGCTCACAATCACGTCAAACCTGCTGTCAACCGATGGGGCCGACAGGATATCCACCTTACGGAACCGGGCCGATGTGCCGTTACGGCGGTTGTTCTCACGCGCCACCTCAAGTGCGCCGTCACTGATATCCCAGCCCTGAACCATGCAGCCGGGCAGTTTATGTGCCAGCGTAACGGCTATGCATCCGCTTCCTGTACCTATATCAAGAATACTGGCAGCCCCGGCATTCTCACTTGCCACCCACTCCACAAGATCGGCGGTCTCGGGGCGCGGAATCAGCACGCGGCCATCAACTGAGAACTGCAGTCCGCAGAACGGGGTATAACCTATTATATATTGCAGAGGCTCACCTGCGGCAAGACGCTGCAGGGCGGCGTCCAGTTTACCGTCACGCTCAGCATCGGGAGCCAGTCGTTCTTTTGTAAAAAATGAGACGGCACTAATGCCCAGATGCTCAAGACACAGAGCCTTCTTTACAGTTTCAAGTTCTGCCGCAGCATAACGGCCAGCCAATGCGCCATCGATGCGCAGCAGAATCCCTTTCATAAGCTTCAGTATTTTGGCCTAACCTTGATTGTGCCCTTAGCGCTGTTACTGCTTCTCATCTGGCCATTCTCATCGGGCATGGAGTATTTGAAATACGCGCTCATGGAGATATTTATATAACCGTCTCTGGTGGGAACCCACTTTATGGTAGGTATCTCTTTTATAGTCTTTTCATTGTTACGGGCGGTAACCCTAACCTCGTCATAATACGCTCCATCAATTTTCCAAATGTAATCAGCATGGTAAATACGGTGACCGGCATCCAGAACCTCAACCTTTAAAGTGACGGTATCACCCACCCTGGGAGCAGACGGAGATGGCACAATATTGCCATAAATGGCATAATGTCCGTACTCCTCCTTCTCACAACCGGTAACCGTAAGCAACAGCACCGCTAGAGACAGTATAAGGGTGAGGCGGTTCATATATCAGGCAATTTCAAGAGCCACGCGCATCATGTTGGTAAAGCTGGTGCGACGTTCCTCGGTTGATGCATACTTGCGGTGAATCAGCTGGTCAGAAATGGTACAGATAGTCAGGGCCCTCTTACCGGCGGCAGCAGCATTGATATAGAGTCCGGCAGCCTCCATCTCTACGGCCTTGACTCCGAACTTACCCCACTCCATCTGGATATTTGACTCATCATAGAATACATCGGCACTGTAGATATTGCCCACCTGGAAAGTGAAGCCTTTCTCACGTGCCACGTTCACAGCCTTCTCCAGCAGCTCAAAACTGGCTATCGGCGCAAACTTGGCGGGGAAACCGTACTGGTGACCGTAATCTGAATCGGTGCAGGCTGCCTGCGCAAACAGCATGTCACCAATCTGCATATCAGGGCTCAGGGCACCTGCAGTACCCACCCTGATGATATTCTCCACATCAAAGAAGTTGAACAGCTCATAAGAATAGATTCCTATTGACGGGATACCCATTCCATGTCCCATGACTGATACACGCTTGCCGTTGTACAAACCGGTATATCCCAACATGCCACGGACCTCATTAAAGAGAACCGCATCAGTGAGATACTTCTCGGCAATGAACTTGGCACGGAGCGGATCTCCGCACATTATAACTGTCTTGGCGATATCATCATACTGCGCTGCAATATGAGCCGTAGGGGTATCTTCTCTACTCATAAGCTTATATTTTTTCCTCGAGTGCCGGTGATACCAGGCAACCCTCTATGTAATTAGTCTTCTTAACCTCATGCTGGGCCGGAGCGACGGTTATCTTATGACCGTTTATGCTGATACGTCCCTGGGCAAACCACTGCAGAGCCTGCGGGAATATGCGGTGCTCCATGCGGTGTATCTGGGCCTCCAGCTCCTCAACTGTCCCGTTTACCGGAACGGCAGCCTGAATGATCACAGGACCGGCATCAAGCTCAGGCGTAACCAGATGTACAGAGCAACCCGTTATCCTAACGCCGTGCTCGTATGCATCGGCAATGGCGGTGGCACCCTTGAAACTTGGCAGCAATGCCGGGTGCAGATTCAGGATCCTGCCGTTGTACGCATTCACGAACACATCACTCAGAATCCTCATCCATCCTGCCAAAGCTATGGTATCAACCTGATACTTACTGAGAGCCTCAATCACAAGAGCGTCATACTCAGCCCTGTTCCTGTGCCCTTTAGATGGTATTATCTCAACAGGTATTCCATAACGTGCGGCTCTGTCAATAATGCCTGCATCCTCCTTGTTTGTCAACACCACGGCTACCTCCGCATCCAGTCTGCCATCACGCGCCGCCTCAATTATGGCCTGTGCATTTGTTCCATTGGCCGATGCCAATATCGCTATCTTAATCATACTGAGCACAAAGATACTGTAAAAAAGTAATAGTGCCGCCCTTGGACAGCACTATTACTATTATACAGGATTGAGTATGAATTACATCATGCCATCCATGCCGCCCATTCCGGGAGCCATTGCAGGCATGGGCTTATCCTCTTTCTTCTCAACGATTACGCACTCAGTGGTAAGGAACATACCGGCAATTGAAGCGGCGTTCTCCAGAGCCACACGTGTAACCTTGGCGGGATCAACCACACCGGCCTTAACCATATCCTCATAGCGGTCATAACGGGCGTTGTAACCAAAGTCACCCTTGCCCTCCATAACCTTCTGAACCACTACAGAACCCTCCTTGCCTGCGTTGAATACGATCTGGCGCAGAGGCTCCTCAATGGCGCGACGGATGATCTGGATACCGGTCTGCTCATCGGCATTCTCACCCTTGATCTTGTCAAGAGCGCTGATAGAACGGATGTAAGCAACACCGCCACCGGCTACGATACCCTCCTCGATGGCAGCACGGGTAGCGCACAGAGCGTCATCCACGCGGTCTTTTTTCTCCTTCATCTCAGTCTCTGAGGGAGCACCTACCTTGATTACTGCAACACCGCCTGACAGTTTGGCAAGACGCTCCTGGAGCTTCTCCTTGTCATAGTCACTTGTGGTGGTCTTGATCTGAGCCTTAATCTGGGCTACGCGGTCAGCGATCTTGTCCTTCTGGCCCTTACCGTTTACGATAGTGGTGTTATCCTTGGTGATGGTGATCTTCTCAGCTGTGCCAAGCATATCCATTGTAGCCTGCTCCAGCTTTACACCACGCTCCTCGCTGATAACGAATCCGCCTGTCAGAACGGCGATATCCTCAAGCATCTCCTTACGGCGGTCACCGAATCCGGGTGCCTTGACGGCGCAGATCTTAAGACCTGAACGCAGACGGTTAACAACCAGAGTGGTCAGGGCCTCTGAGTCAACATCCTCGGCAATGATAAGCAGAGGACGGCCGCTCTGTACTGCGGGCTCCAGGATGGGGAGCAGGTCCTTGAGGTTTGATATCTTCTTGTCATGGATAAGAATCAGAGGATTCTCCATAACGCAGTTCATCTTCTCGGTATCGGTTACAAAGTATGATGACAGGTAACCGCGGTCAAACTGCATACCCTCTACAACGTCGATGTATGTGTCACGGCCCTTAGCCTCCTCGATGGTGATTACACCGTCCTTTGAAACCTTCTGCATAGCCTCGGCAATGTGCTTACCTATCTCGGCGTCGTTGTTGGCTGAGATGGTTGCAACCTGCTCAATCTTGTCAAAGTTGTCACCGACTGCCTTTGACTGCTTCTTGATATTCTCAACGACTGCTGCAACGGCCTTGTCGATACCGCGCTTCAGGTCCATGGGGTTGGCACCTGCGGTAACGTTCTTAAGACCTACGTTTACTATGCTCTGAGCCAGAACGGTTGCGGTTGTTGTACCGTCACCTGCATCCTCACCGGTCTTGGAGGCTACTGACTTGACCAGCTGTGCGCCGGTGTTCTTGAATGAGTCAGACAGCTCAATCTCCTTGGCTACGGTAACACCGTCCTTGGTGATCTGGGGAGCACCGAACTTCTTCTCGATGATGACATTGCGGCCCTTAGGTCCAAGTGTAACCTTGACTGCATTTGCAAGCTCGTCAACGCCCTGACGCATCAGGTCACGGGCATCCATATTGAAAAGTATCTCTTTTGCTGCCATAATTGTATCTCCTTATTATTTTTCAACCACGGCCAGAACATCACTCTGGCGCATAATCAGATATTTTGTTCCCTCAACTTCAAGCTCTGTGCCTGAGTACTTGCCATAGAGTACCTGGTCACCTTTCTTGAGAACCATTGCCTCATCCTTGGTGCCGTTTCCTACTGCAATAACCTCACCCTTAAGAGGTTTCTCCTTTGCTGTGTCGGGGATAATGATACCACCGATGGTCTTCTCCTCGGCTGCTGCCGGAAGAATCAGAACTCGGTCTGCTAACGGTTTGATGTTCATAGTTTTATAGTTTTAAAGTTATTTAATTCTGTCACAAAGCCCCTTATCGGGCAAATGGGTAAGTGCATAAAACATGCCAAACTGCCAGCGGGATGCTTGCATGACATCCCTTCTGACAGTTTGGCACAACTTTATATTCCCGTATCTGTTTATCTGACATTCTCTGCCAGATATGCGGTCAGGCTACTAACCGACAGATTACGCTGGAACGACCCCTTATGGAATACCGATATCCTTCCGGTCTCCTCGGATACCACAATGGCCACGGCATTTGTCTTTTCCGATATACCCATGGCCGAACGGTGACGCAGTCCGAACTCCTTGGGCAGGGATTCTGACTGTGAAAGAGGCAGGATACATGCGGCGGCCTCAATGCGCTCACCGGTTATGATCATGGCTCCGTCATGAAGGGGACTGTTCTTGAAGAATATGTTCTCTATGAGCAGCTGGTTCAGATTGGCGTTAACCTCCTCGCCGCTTGCAATCACATCGTGGAGTTCATCATTCTGGCCCAGCACAATCAGGGCACCCTCCTTGCGGTGGCTCATGCTCTCGCAGGCCTTGATAACAGGCTCCCATTTGCTGGTGTCGCCGTCGGCATGGTGCCTGCGTATTAGCCAGCGGAACAGTTTCTTGGTACGGGTTGAGGTACCTATGTCGCGGAAGAAATGGCGAATGTCATCGGCAAACAGCACGATGATGGCAATCACTCCCACATCGACCAACTTGTCCATCACGGCGCCCAGGAGCTGCATCTTGAGCACTTGGGATACTATCATCCAGACAAAGATGAATACCAGGATGCCTATGAACATATTGAGCGATCCGGTCCTTCTCATCAGTTTGTACAGATAGAAAAGGAGCAGTGAAACGCTCAGCACGTCTATGAGATCCTTTACGCCGAATGAGGCAAAGATGTTGTCAAACATAGATTCCTTATTTATTGTCCCTTAAAGCTTGTACTATCAGGTTTGTATGAACGGCCTCCTGTACGTCATGTACGCGAATCCATTCCGCCCCCTGCTCTATTGCCACCGTATTTAGGGCGATTGTAGCGGGCAGGGCGTCATCGGGAGTAATCTTAAGGAGTTTCCAGGCCATGGATTTGCGTGAAAGTGCCGACAGGACCGGCAGTCCGAACTCACACAACCTTGACTGGTTGGCCAGGACGGTATAGTTCTGCTCCACGGTCTTTCCAAAACCGTATCCGGGATCAAGTATCACCTTACGGTTCACATCCACGCCGGCTTTCTCAAGCAACTGCAACCTGTACCTGAAGAATTCCATCATCTCACCTATGGGATCCTTCTTGATATCCTCTGACCACATGAGCACGTACTGCACGCCTGTATCGGCCAGCACCTTGTACATGTCGTCATTACCCCCGTACACATCATTTATAATGTCAACTTTCCAATCGCGAATGCAGCGCTCTGCAATACGCGGCCGGTAGGTGTCGACTGAAAGCAACAGGTCCGGGAACTCCTCCCTGATTGCTTCAAGACCCCACTCCAGACGTTCCATCTCCTCTTTCTCAGAGGCCTGGACAGCACCCGGACGGGTAGAGCAACCGCCCACGTCTATGGCGTCGGCTCCTTGGGAAATCATCATCCTCACACGTTCCACCAGGGTGGACTTATCCTGCACACGTGACCCGCTCCAGAAGGAGTCGGGGGTCACGTTGATTATTCCCATTATTTTTGCCATGCTTACTTCTTCTCTGCGTCAAGGAAGGCCTGGATCTGCTCGGCAATCTTGGTCATACCGGCAGCTGTGGGGTGATTCATGCGCTTCTCAATACCCTCAACAGCAATTACGGGTACATCATAGTGCTTGCAGATCTCTCTCATTGACTCACCCAGATTCTCACTCATTCCGTCATTCAGCAGAGAGTAGATCTTCATCTTGGGATAGAGCTTCTTGAGGTTGTCAAGCAGGTATGCAAATGCCGGACGATAGAAATAGAGGTCCTCCTTGGTCCAGCCTGAATACTTGTAGTCGCCGAAAGGCTCATGTGTCCAGTCATCATTGGTACCGCCGAATATGAACAGGATATCGGGATCACCAATACGGTTAAGACGGCTTACGAATGCACGGTCTGAGTAGTCATCGTGATTGTATCCGCGGCAGCAAACGGTACTGCCTGAGTATGAATCGTTCTTTTCAAGAACCCAGCCGTTCTTCTCTATAACCTGAGCCCACCACTGCTGGCTCTGCTCTGTAACGCCGCAGAACTGGTTGGGATAGAATGTGTCATAATACTTGGGCATTGTACCCGTGAATGTTGAGTAGGAGTCACCCATTACGGAAACCTTCAACTGTGCGGACATGCTGCCGCATACAAGAACTAATGCAAAAAGAAAAGCTAATTTTTTCATAATTATAAATTGGTTATGGTTTTGGTCAATCCTATACTGTTTGAACCTTTAATTAGTATAGTGAAACCGCTCAAAGGTTCAATCTCAAGCTCTTTATTCACTGCATCCACATCGGCAAACAGACGGAAGTCAGTACCCTTGGCAGCCTCAGCGAACTCACTGCCTACCAGCCAGACCCGAGTAAAGCCCTTAGCATTGAGCAGCTGCACAATCTGCCTGTGTTCTGACAGAGACACCTCTCCAAGTTCACGCATATCGCCCAGAATCAGCATTTTCTGCGGAGCCTCAATCATACTGAAATTCTCTATGGCAGCCGCCATGCTGGTGGGATTTGCGTTATATGCATCCACGACCAGACGGTTACGGCCGGTGTCGGTAAGCTGTGAACGGTTGTTCTGTGGCTGATATCCTGCTACCGCGGCCGATGCCTTATCCTCAGATACACCCAACTTAAGGCCGATGGTTATGGCAGCCAAAGCATTGTCAACATTATATGCGCCGATAAGGTTTGTCTGTACCGTATGCCACTCTCCTCCGCCGGTGCGCCAGCGGAACTTCACGAACGGGTTGCACTCCAGGACCTCACCTTCAACCAGAAGTCCGTCCTGCCCGGGTTTACCATATTCTATAAGCTTTAGTCCGGATGCCATCTGCTGCAGGTGCTCGTTGTCACGGTTCACGAATACTGCACCGCCATGCTCACGGATCCAGTCATACAGCTCACCTTTGGTCTTTTTTACCCCCTCAAATGATCCGAACCCCAGCAGATGCGCCTTACCCACATTGGTAATAAGTCCGTAATCAGGCTGGCTTATCTCTACAAGCTCCTTTATGTCACCGGGATGGCTGGCACCCATCTCCACAATGGCATACTCATGTTCCGGCTTAAGGCCCAGAACTGTCAGGGGTACGCCTATTGAGTTGTTCAGGTTACCCTGAGTGCACAATATATTATAGGTAGAACGCAACACTGCGCTTGTAAGTTCCTTTGTGGTAGTCTTGCCGTTGGTACCGGTAATGCCTATTACCGTCGTACCCAGCTGTCTGCGGTGAAAGGCGGCCAGCTGCTGCAATGCTGTGAGGGTATTATCCACTAGGATCATCCTTCCGTCAGCTGCATCATACCGCGCAGCATCATCCATAACGGCATAACTGCACCCCTGCTCAAGTGCTCCGCGCACAAACTCATTACCGTCAAAACGCTCTCCCTTAAGGGCAAAGAACATAAGCCCCGGGCCGCACTTACGGCTATCGGTCGTAACACCGGCGCACTCACACAGTCTGCTGTATAATTCCTCTACCGTCATAGTACCGCAAAAGTAATAATTTAAGGAGAACAATGTACATTAAGCAGCCCTACTTTGTCCCGTAACGTTGCATCAAAAACATCCAATGACCAAAAAAAATGCTCCTGGAACTGATTTTTTCTCATTTTTTTTGTCGCTTTAACAAATATTGCATACTTTTGACCCAACGATAAAGGTTCCGAACCTTAATTATTGACCTTAATTACACTTAAAAAGAGACTATTAATTAACATTTAAACAAAAATCACAATTATGAAAAAAGCTTTATTCATTATCGCAGCTCTCGCTTCATGCATGACCGTAAGCGCTAAGTATTGGTTCAGCGGTTCATTAGGTTTTGACGGTACATCAAAGTACGACCTGGATGAAAAGGATCATTCTTTCTTTTTTTCTCCCACGGTAGGTATGGAGATTGAGGATAATCTCTCTATTGCATTGGAAGTAGGACTGAATGATAATAAGTGGCTTGGACAGAAGACCACAGAGTTTTCATTTAGTCCTTTTGTAAGATGGACATTCTTCCAGGAGGGCAACTTCAGCATGTTCCTTGACGGAGGTTTCTCTTACAGCATTTATTCTCCTTCAGGATACAACTACTGGACAGTAGGTGCATTTGCCAGCCCCGGTATCCGCTATGAATTGTCAGACCATTTTGCTATTGCAACAGAATTCTGGGGTCTCTATTTCGAGCATGAAAGCAGACCCGACATCAATCCCGGCGGCACATACAAGAACAACTATGGTTGCGCTGCTGACTTCGAGGATCTGAGATTCGCACTTATCTACGAGTTCTGATTTAAACTCATAATAAATGGACAGCCGGCCGCAAGGTCGGCTGTTTTTTTGTGCCTAAACTCAAATGCGACAGTTTTGCAGCGCTATTTTTAACCATTATATACCATAACAACCCTACTTTTGTGCAAAACATCACAAAACTATGCACAGAATTTTCCGATACGCTTTACTGTCAGCACTGCTCCTTGGTGCAACCTTTTGCGTCAATGCACACAATTATGATAAAGAGTGGAACAAGGTTGATTCACTCATCAGCAGGTATGACCAAAAAAAGGCAATAGATGCCGTTCGTCGGATCAAGGATATGGCACAGTCTGATGGCAACAGTCATGAGATACTGCGCTGCGCCCTTATGATAAACCGTCTGGATGCTCCAAACTGGAGCCAGAGCCGTGATATAGTTGATTCATACCTGCTGTTTGATTCACTTGAGTCTCATATGGATGATGACGGCCTAAAGGCAATCTGCCATTATCTGCAGGCATTCTGTCTGGATGAATATGCCAGAGCCCGCTATTTCAGCATACCTGCCGATAACAGGCTAGACATGAATACTGACCAGCTCAAGGACAAACTGTTCTTTCACTTTGACCAGGCCTTCAAGCTGGCCGGGCGCAAACTCACGAAAAACTACGCCCCATTCATCCCTGACTGCAACGAAAGTTATATAAAGGTACGTCCGGCATTGAAAGACGTATTGCTGGAGAGTGCATGCATAAACTTGGGCTCAAATAACTGGGAAAGCAATCATCTGTATTATGATAATCATCTGTTAGGCACCTCAAAAGAGTTTGTAGAAGCAACCTGCCAAGCCGGTCCCGGCAAGATAAACGAATGGAAACTGTATGTGCTCCGTCTGCTCACTGAAAGTAACCTCAAGGCCAACGACGATATACGTGCCAGCATTGACCTTAAGCGCCTTACAACCATTTATGAATGCTTTTTAACCAATGATTGGATATCCGTATCAGAAAAGGTGGAGGAACTGGCTGACTCATACCGCGGCAAGAGTATCTATTCGGCCGGAATATACGCGCTTTCCGCCAAGGTACTGATTGAACATGTCATTAATGAGACATCCATTGATAAAGGACTGCGCAGCCGGCTGTCGGTCCACGCATATGAACTTCTTGAAACCGCTATTGGAATCTGGCCTGACAGCCAGACCGAGCATGACTGCCGCGAACTCCTTGCTCAGATTGAAAGAGAATCAGTTAGCATTTCATTTGACAGGACCCAACGTGCCGACATGCCCAATCTGGCTGTCCTCAGATTCTCAAATACGGACTCCGTCTGGTTCAAGGCCGTAAAATATGACCCGGACGAGCATTTGATCCACTCCTATGATCTATATGACAACAAGTTTATGGAAGAGTTCCTGGATGCTCCCGATTTGCAGGAAGAGGTACGTTGGAGCGTAGCTACAGACAACCATGGTGACCATATAGAACATGCCATGTGGATCTCTCTGCCTGCACTCAGGAAAGGAGATTACATTATCTATGCATCGGCCGATAAGGACTTTGCCGAAGACGTCTGTTACAGCTGCCGCCTGCTTACCAGCAGCCGTCTGATGTACGCCCCCACTTACCTGACCGACAACGACACTCTATGCAGCCTGACGGGATACATCTATGATGCAGCCACAGGCAATGCCGCATCCCGATGCAGATATACCTTTACCTATCACGATCAAGACTACAACGCCTATATCTTAAAAGGAAAAACCGCGGCTGACGGTTTCCTGAGTCTGGATTACCCAAGAAGCTCAGAGTATGATGTCATGTTCTGCATAGATTATGAAGGAGTAACTGACACCATGATGTTTGAACCAAAGAACGTAAACCGTAATTCCCGTCGCCAATACTCCAAGGGACCGGTTCACGTCAAAATCAACACAGACAGGGCCATATACCGCCCGGGTGACACCGTACGTTACTGCGGAATAGTATCAGAGACGCCAGCTGATCTTGACGGTCATGTAAAAGCCGGCATACCGGTTGCAGTTTTTGTTTCAGATAGAAATGACATTCTCATACAGGAAACCGTATCAGATGCTCACGGCCTGTTTGAAGGCATCTGGCCCGTTCCTGCCGATTACCGTCCGGGATGGATTGAACTCAATGCAATCACATACCCCAAAGGTCAGGACCCAGATTCCTTAATCAATGTCTTAATTGATGCCGATGACAGACATCTGCGCTTACCGGGATATTCGTGTAATATAAAGATAGAATCTTACTCCAGGAACCTTCTGGAACTCAAATTTGACAAGATGCTCACTCCGCCCGTCCAGGGAGCAGAGGCCGAATGCACCGGTACGGTTCTCACCCCGATTGGCACTCCGGTAGGGGGAGCCCGTATCCAATGGAACACAAGTATATGGAACAAGGTTGAACAATCCTTCACTACAACCTACCGGGACCTGATTCTTGAAACCGGAGAGACGGAAACCTTGCCTGACGGTACTTTCCGTATCCGTTTCAAGGCCGATGCACAGGGCAGCAACGATATTGAAATAAAACTCCTGGTGACAGACCGTAACGGAGAGACCCACGAGTACAGAAACTCTTACTCCATGTCCGCCGGAACCGATCTGGATATTACGGCAGAAAATATAATCAATAGTCCTGATGATGTGTTCCTGACTGTCCGTTCATACAATGACTACCCTGATTCAGGTCAGTACCGCATTAAGGTAGAGGCTTTGAAACCACATTGGGGAGAAGGGATGGAAATATATAATACATTTGATATCAAAGAGTATGAACGGGCCGAGATGTCAGAGAATGCACTGTCACAAGGTACGCTCTCCACCATGTTCCCCGCGTATGAATTCGGACTCCCGTCAGAGCCTCAGGTCTCATGCACCATCCTGGACAGTCTGTTTGCGTTCCACACCAATGATACCACACAGATACGCGTGCCCGGCATAAAAACCGGACGTTACAGGATCACCGTCACATCAGATGATGCATTCATCAGTAATCTTGCCGGCAAGTCATTTTATGGAGCAAAAGGCAATTCAGACTGCAGGACACAGGATCTGTTTGTCTCTGTAGGCTATGCAGATGATACTCTCTCCACAAACGGGCTTCTCTATCTGGATAGCCGTAAGATAATACTGCAGGAGGGCGATACTGCAAAAATCCGTATCGGAAGCCCCTATCCCGGAGCTGTCATCCGATATGACATCATTAACCGTAACGGCACCCTGATGCACGGCACTATGGTATCCGACGGACTTCTGCACACCCTGTCACTCCCTGTGGATGAAGACCTTTGCGGCAGCATACTGGTTGTGGCAACCGCCTTCAAGGATGGCATCAAGGCCAAATCATTTAATGTCCAATACATACCCTATTACACCAAACACCTCAATTATGAACTCACCACGTTCCGCAGTAACCTTACAAGTGGGAGTGAGGAGAGCTGGACTTTCAGGTTCACTGACAAAACGGGTAATCCCGTACGGGCATCGGTACTGGTTGACATGTATGATTCAGTGCTGGATAAGCTGCGTTACAACAGTTGGGTATTTTACCCATGGGAGTATATGACTTTTTCCCAACAGGAGCCAATCCGCATAGAGCAGGTTTACAAGAACGTAACACCCGCAATAAAGGCTACAATATATAATGGTCTCAGGACTATAGGTCTGGGAATAGCCAATCCCTTATTGTCGCCCTTTGATGAACACAAATTGCTCATACCGCTAAGAGAGATGAGTTCGAGCGTATCCGTTATCAATGACATACCGTCACTCAATGACAACAACAGTTTGATAGCCTCATCAGACAGGATCAGTCAGATTTCAGAGCAGTCAATCAGAAAGAACCTGAGCCATACCGGACTCTTTCTTACCAACCCCCAAACCGATGAAAACGGCGTTGTGACAATAAAGTTCCGTGCTCCGGAGCTGCACACACGCTGGAACCTACAGGTAATAGCATATACTGATGACCTGCTGACAACCGGATTCAGAGGATATGTAACCACATCAAGATCTCTTATGATTGAGCCTGCCGCTATCAGATTCTTCCGTCAGGGTGATGTCACCGATTTTGCCCAGAAGATAACCAATACACACACTGATGACCTTGAAGTGACGGTATTGTTGCGATTCAAGGATGCAGAGAGCGGTAAACAGCTTGACCTGACTGCTGGTGACAGTATCAGGACAATAACCGTAAAGGCCGGAGGCAGTGTCACCGTACCGTTCAGGCTGACTATCCCCGACGGAGTCCATTCGCTGACTTATACCGCCATTGCCACAGCCCAGGGATTCTCTGACGGACAGCAGGAGACCATCCCCGTCCTCTCCAACCGCGTTCAGGTAACCAGGAGCATGTCACTCTTCAACAACGGCAATGAGACCCGGACATTCCGCTCCGATGCTTCTCAGACATCGGCCTCAGGAAAGGTTTTTGATGAGACACTTACACTCCAGTATCATTCTCAGCCTATCTGGTATGCCCTTGATGCCCTGCCAGCACTCACTGAGAACAACACTCCCGACAATCTCAGTCTGGCATACGCCTTTGCAGCCCAGCTCATGACATACATGATAACCGACCTCTATCCTGCAGTTAAAGGAAGACTCAAAAAAGAGCAGTATGATTTGAATCTGATGAAACAGAATATAGAGCAATACTATGAACTTATTACGGACCGCCAGAACAAGGACGGAGGCTGGTCATGGATGCCGGGTGGAGAATCCAGCGTCTACGTCACCTCACTGATACTCTATGTCTATGAATTCTTGGAAGCTACAAAGGAATACTCTTATGACCTGGGTTTACGGTTCCTTGCCTCCCGGATATCTGAGAACATTTCCCGTCCGTCTCACTCCGATATCATGTTCCTCTATCTCTATTCGGCCCAACAGAAACTGCAGGAAGGCTATAGCACTAGTGTCAATGAGACATTTGACAGACTACTTGCAGAGGCAGAGAAATACAATTACAATCATGAGAACCTGTACTATCGCGGACTTCTTGTACAGTTCTTCACGAACATAGGTAAGAGCGATATTGCAAATAACCTGGCAACGAAACTGCTCCAGGAGTCTAAGTACAGTGATGAGATGGGCCGATGGTGGGATGAGAACCGTGGCGGATACCTGTGGCATGAGGCCCCCATTGAGACCCAGGCCATACTGATTCGCGCCCTCAAGGCCGCCGGATATGAGCGTGAGGCAAGTGAGGCCGCCCGCTGGCTGCTCAAACAGAAAGAGACCACGGCATGGGAGTCAACTCCCGCCACTGCCGCCGCAATAATGGCACTGCTTGAAACCGCAAGCGGTTCACTGCCCGATAACCGGTCTGCTGTTACCGTCACCATAGGCAATGACCGGATTGAGTCTGGGGTTGACGGCAATGAAGACGGCTACATGAGCCGCACATGGAACGGTCCGGTAACACCTGATAAAAGCGTATTAACCGTATCAAGCACTCATGAGGGCATAAGCTGGGGAGCGCTCTACCATACTTTCACCCAGAACCTGGATGATGTGGAGAACAACGGCAACGGCATGCAGCTAAGACGTACTCTGTGGCGTGTGGTATCAGACACCCGGGGTGAGCGTCTTGAGGAGATTACTCCCACCACCATACTGCAAAAGGGTGACCGCATAAAGGTAAGGCTGGAACTTACCCTTGACCGCACCTTTGAGTGTCTGGAGCTTAAGAGTGAGCGTGCCGCATCACTGGAGCCCGTATCTACCGATGCCGGCTACACCTACAACCTTACGCATGACATCCTATACTACCGCGCGCCCACAAACACTTCCGATAACCTCTACATAGATCGTCTGGAACCAGGCACCTACACCATAGAGTATGACCTCTACGCGCAGAAGACCGGCACCTACAGCATGGGCCTGGCCACCGTTCGCTGCTTCTACGCCCCCGCCTACCGCGCCATCACTCCCAATACCATAATAAAAGTTGAATAATAGGTAACGCAAAGGGGACGGTTCTGTTCGCGAACAGAACCGTCCCCTTTGCGTACGGGCGATAGGACTCGAACCTACACGGGATTTACCACTAGATCCTAAGTCTAGCGCGTCTACCAATTCCGCCACGCCCGCAATCAATACGCGCTCCAACCCGGAACACGCTGCAAAATTAATCCTTTTAGACGTAATTACCAAGTTTATCTCAATGCGTTCAGGGATTGACAATCCTGGCATTTATAAAATCACGGGCAGCCTCGATATATGTATCAACCCCGTTCAGTACGTCGGCATCATCCATATCCAGACGTATATCGGGAGCCACGCCGAACTCGATATGACATGTATCGGCATCAAAAGTGGGGGCCGACGAGTATCTGACCACCCAACCGTTGGGCAACTCCGATGTCATGGGCAGTCCGCCTCCGCCACCGGTGGTATCACCCAGAAGAGTGACATTGTCCAGAGCTTTCATGGTAGCCGCAAAATCATTTGCAGTGCTGTAACAGCCACGGTTAACCAGCAGCACCACCGGCTTTATCCACCTTACATCACCGCTGGCCGGACTGATGGTATTGGCATACAGTTTAGAGAAATCATTATGTCCGGGTCCGGATTTATATCGGGAGTAGCCCCATGTAACCTTTCTCTCTGTAAAATGAGATGCCAGGAACTCACCGTCACTCTGATTGCCTCCGCCATTGTCACGGATATCGATTATCAGTCCGTTACACAACGCCATGCTGTTGAACATGGCATCCAGACGTCCGCTTGTAGTACCACCGTCAAAACCCTCAACAACCAGATAGCCGATATTGTCATCAAGGATGCGGTAATAATAGCCGCTTCCGCATATCACGTAATCATTGCCCAGGTACTTGTCCCTCAGGTCTTTTGAGAAGTTGGTCCGATAATCGGTCTTCCAGCTCCAGTTGCGACCCACGTCATATATACTGTAAAGGTTCACATGACCGTCACGCAGCTCACCCAACATCTTGCAGAGCACCTCAAACAGGGACCTTGGCGTCAATCTGTCCGATATGCTGGCCGAGTATCTCTCCTTAACCTCATTCCAGTCAACGCCAAGCTTCTCCTTCTTAAGGTCAAAGTAGCAGTAATGCTCATCCATGATGGTCCAGAGAGCCATGAAGTTACCTTTTGTAGTATTGGCAAACTCATTGTCCCGGTTCTCCTCATTCCAGGAACAGGAGACCGGTATCAATGCCGCCGACAGAACGGCCAATACGCATACTCTATTTAAAAGGCTCTTTCTCATCTGTTCCAATCCTTAACCTGAAATCTGCGAACAAACCCCACAGAAATCATATTGTTATCTATTCTCCTGCTGTGTCCGCCCAATCGGTTTGTCATAAAATCAAACGAAGAACCTATCGTAAACCGACTTTTGCCCATCGGCACAGCTAATGCAAGCTGAAATGTAAAAGCAGGATTATTGAACGGAGTTATGAAATGGAGAGCCTTTCCGTATTCATTATAACGGTAGATATACCAGTAGGGCTGGTCATAGTCTGGAGCAAATCCCATTCCGGCAAACGGCACATAGAGTGTAGTAAGAAGCGCCAGTTCGTGGCCGGACAATCTGAAACGGCAAGTGTTGTCAACACATAACCCTGCACACAGATAACCCTCTGCATTTGCAGGATTGTTACCGTTCTGTCTATTGTACAGAACTCCCAGTTCAAACAACACGGCCGGGCCGATAAGTAGGTCATCGGCATCACTCTCCACCGCAGGCCACATGAACCCGTAATGAACGGATGACATGAGTTCAAGGGTGCTGCCGCCGTTGATACTGTTTTTCATTGAACTGAAAACAAGGCTTGAGTGCAGACGTCCATATCTGAACAGCCTGGAAGGCCTGTAACCGCTCCAACTGTCGGACTCCAATCCTAATGCCCAACCGTCATAACTTGAGGCAGAGAGGTATGTATCGCGAGCAAATGCAGAACCGAATTTGAGTGAACCTAGCCGGACGGTCTCCCTGTACCCGGGCAGAGACCACGAGTTACGCTGACCCGCAGCAGACAACGGGAGCAGAGCCAGGAGCAGCAACAGCAGTATACTCCCTACCCTAGAACAGCGACAGCTGTCCGTCATCGACAGTCTCAATGTTTTCATCATCTGTCTGGGACAAATCATCAGGATTATCGGGATCCATGTTCTCCTGAACATCTACCGGTTCCGGTTCAGGCTGACGCAGAGGCACCATCTCCTCAACATCCTGGACTGCGTATGCAGTCACCCTGCGGCCACGCGCCTTGACACCCTTAACGCCTACAAACTGCTCGGCATCCACCTCCAGAGGCTCACGGAAGCTGTCGGCTCCGCCCAGGGTTACCAGCAGACGCGGATAAGGTGTATCGGTAAGCAGTACCAGACGGCTGCCCTTCTCATCACCCAGTATGTTGATTCGCTTGGATGTGGGATCCAGATTGAAACGCTTCAGATAGAGGAAACCCTTCTGGGATGCATCAAACAACACAACGGTCCAGACCTTGTTCTGGTTATATTTCTCCAGACGCAGCAGGTCCGGATCAAAGTGACAGTTGGGATCAACAGGAGTTGTGTAGTACTCTCCGTTTGAGTTGATTACAAGCAGCTGGTCACCGCTGTTGAACTCACCCAGGAAATCACCGTGTCCGTCAAAGTCCAGACGCAGGATATCCTTGTCAAACCAAACCTTGCGGCCACCAAGTGTGGACGATCCGTGCGCCTTGAGACCTATGCGCAGCACCTCATTACGGGTCAGGAGGTTACCCATTGACTGACGGCCCTTGATGAGCATCTCGCTGAAATCCTTGTCAAATACAGGTTTCTTGAGCTTGGGATTGGGCTTGAGCGTGATCTTGATAACCTCAGCCTCACCGTTGGGGTTGGCACTGAAATACATGATCTTGGAGCCAGCCTTACCCTGGGTCAGGTCATACTCCTTGTCTCTTGTCAGACCGGTAGCGGCAAACCTCTTTATAAAGTAGGCTCCGTTACGGCCGTCACGGTAAACCACATTGTATATGGTGCGCTTGTCATTCTTCTTGAATACATTCAGGTAGAGCACGTTCTGGCCCACGAACAGCTTATCGGCCACCTTGACCACCTTGAACTTACCGTCCTTGTAGAACAGTATTATGTCATCCAGGTCAGAGCAGTTGCATACGTACTCATCCTTCTTTAGTTCCATGCCGATGAATCCGTCGGCACGGTTGATATAGAGCTTCTGGTTAGCCTCAACCACCTTTGTGGCCACGATGGTATCAAAGTTCTTGATCTCAGTGCGGCGCGGGTACTGTGCTCCGTATTTGTCCTTAAGCATACGGAACCAGCGGATGGTCACGGCCACCATATTTGACAGGTCCTTGTCAATACGGGCTATATCCTCTTTCATGCGGGCTATAGCCTCCTCTGCCTTCTCCTTGTTGAACTTGAGGATACGGGCCATCTTAATCTCCATCAGACGGAGGATATCATCCTTGGTCACCTCACGTATCATCTGCGGATAGTAAGGAGTCAGACGGTCATCGATATGCTCGCAGGCGGCATCCATGGTAGGAGCCTCTTCAAACTCGCGGTCCTTATATATACGCTCCTCTATGAATATCTTTTCAAGTGATGCAAAATGGAGCTGTTCCAGGATCTCGCCGCGCTCTATCTCCAACTCGCGGCGCAAGAGGTCCTTTGTATTGTCAACTGACTTGCGCAGCACGTCACTCACGGTAAGGAAGTGAGGCTTGTTCTCATCAATCACGCAGCAGTTGGGCGACATGCTCACCTCACAGTTGGTGAATGCATACAGGGCGTCAATGGTCTTGTCCGATGACACACCCGGAGCAAGCGATATACGGATCTCAACCTTGTCGGCAGTGAGGTTCTCAACCTTACGGATCTTTATCTTGCCTTTCTCTCCGGCCTTAACTATTGACTCGCACAGCGTCATCACATTCTCACCGTACGGAATCTCATTTATGACCAGAGTCTTATTGTCAGCTTCTTTTGATATTTTGGCACGGATACGTACCATACCTCCGCGCTCACCGTCATTGTAACGTGACACGTCTATGGCACCACCAGTCTGGAAATCAGGATACAGATGGAACTCATCCCCGCTCAGGTATGATACGGCTGCGTCACACAACTCATTGAAATTATGCGGAAGTATCTTACAGGATAGTCCTACCGCGATACCCTCAGCACCTTGAGCCAGCAGCAGCGGGAACTTGACCGGCAGTGTGACCGGCTCCTTATTACGTCCGTCATATGATGCTTTCCACTCTGTGGTCTTGGGATTGAACAGTGTCTCAAGGGCGAATTTGGATAGACGGGCCTCTATGTATCGGGGTGCAGCGGCACGGTGGCCTGTAAGGATATTTCCCCAGTTTCCCTGACACTCTATAAGCAGGTCCTTCTGTCCCATCTGAACCAGTGCGTCACCTATTGAGGCATCTCCGTGCGGATGGAACTGCATGGTATGACCCACAATGTTGGCCACCTTATTGAAACGGCCGTCATCCAGACGTTTCATAGAGTGCAGGATACGTCTCTGCACCGGTTTGAGGCCATCCACAAAGTGCGGCACGGCACGCTCCAGGATAACATATGACGCATAGTCCAGGAACCAGCCCTGGTACATGCCCGACAGCTGATGGCGTATCATTCCGTTGTCATCAGTTACAGGCTGGTAGTTTGAATGTCCCGCCTGCAGACCGTCATCAGCGCTCTCCGCTGTCTTGTCGCTGAGCTGGTCATCCAAATTCTCTATCTCGTCACTCATTATCCGTTAAGCAATATGATTGGACGCGAATTTACTGCTTTTCAGCGACAAATCCCAATCCACAGCCCCAACTTATCCCATTTTTTAACCTTACTTTTCAACAGCCGCACATCTTACGCTCAATGTGCAGTGAATTAGGTTATTTTAATTGCACGCCCCTCTTTTTATTAAATAAAAGGAGTACCTTTGCGGAAATTTTCTGAAAAATTGCTGAATATGGCTCAAGAAGACGTTTTCAAAAAGATTGTAGCACACTGCAAGGAGTACGGTTTTGTATTCCCCTCAAGCGAGATTTATGACGGACTCGGCGCTGTTTACGATTACGGACAGCTGGGAGTTGAGATGAAGAATAACATCAAGACCTATTGGTGGCAGAGCATGGTTCTGCTGCATGACAACATTGTGGGTATTGACTCCGCAATATTCATGCACCCCACCATCTGGAAGGCATCGGGCCACGTTGATGCATTCAATGATCCCCTCATAGACAACCGCGACTCAAAGAAACGCTACCGCGCAGACGTCCTGATTGAGGACCAGATTGCCAAATATGACGAGAAGATAGAGAAGGAGGTAGCCAAGGCCGCCAAGCGTTTCGGCGACTCTTTCGATGAGGCCAAGTACCGCGCCACCAGCGCTAACGTACTGGAGCACGCCGCCAAGCGCGATGCACTGCACGAGCGTTTCAAGAAGGCCATGAATGAGACCAACCTTGAGGAGCTCAAGCAGATCATCCTGGACGAGGGCATCGTCTGCCCCATAAGCGGAACCCGCAACTGGACCGATGTACGTCAGTTCAACCTGATGTTCTCTACCGAGATGGGTTCAACCGCCGACGGTTCAATGAAGATCTACCTGCGTCCTGAGACCGCACAGGGTATATTCGTAAACTACCTGAACGTACAGAAGACCGGCCGCATGAAGATTCCTTTCGGTATAGCCCAGATCGGTAAGGCTTTCCGTAATGAGATCGTTGCCCGTCAGTTCATATTCCGTATGCGTGAGTTCGAGCAGATGGAGATGCAGTTCTTCATCAAGCCCGGCACAGAGCTTGACTGGTTCGCCAAGTGGAAGGAGACCCGTATGAAATGGCACCAGGCTCTGGGATTCGGCGCCGACCACTACCGTTTCCACGATCATGACAAGCTGGCTCACTACGCCAACGCTGCCACAGATATCGAGTTCCTCATGCCCTTTGGCTTCAAGGAGGTTGAGGGAATCCACAGCCGTACCAACTTTGACCTCTCACAGCATGAGAAGTTCAGCGGCAAGAGCATCAAGTACTTTGATCCCGAGACCAATGAGAGCTACACTCCGTTCGTTATCGAGACATCTATCGGTGTTGACCGTATGTTCCTGAGCGTGATGTGCGCATCTTATGAGGAGCAGGCCCTTGAGAACGGCGAGACACGTACCGTACTGCACCTGCCCGCACCTCTGGCTCCTGTCAAGCTGGCTATCCTGCCTCTTGTCAAGAAAGACGGACTGCCCGAGCTGGCACGTTCCATCCAGAACGACCTCAAGTTCCACTTCAACTGCCAGTATGACGAGAAGGATTCTATCGGCAAGCGTTACCGCCGTCAGGATGCCATCGGTACTCCTTTCTGCGTAACCGTTGACCACCAGTCACTTGAGGACCAGACCGTTACCCTGCGTAACCGTGACACCATGGAGCAGCAGCGCGTTAAGATTGCAGACCTCTGCAACATACTCTCTGACACTGTATCAATTACAAGCGTGCTCAAGACACTCTGAATATGAAGCGTATACTTGCCATATTCCCCATCCTTTTCACAGCCGTCATACTCTGTATCTCATGCAGTGAGACAAAAGAGACCGGCGACTATGAGAACTGGAAGCAGCGCAACCGGGATTATATCGCAAAGATTGCATCCGGTATTGGTGACCTCACCCCTGAGACTGCATCAGAGGGAGAGTCATTCAGGATTCTGCACTATGCTCTTGACCCTGAGGCAAAATGGGGTAACGGCTCATACGTTTACTGCCAAGTACTGAAAAAGGGTAATGACACGGTTGCACCCTGTTATACAGACAGCATCCGCATCAATTACCGCGTACGCCTAATGCCGACGGACAGCTACCCCGAAGGTCAGGTGGTAGACCAGTCTTTCAAGACCCCCACCCTTGACCCCGCCGTCAACATTCCGTCATCATTCAAGGTGTCAGCCCTTATTCAGGGAGTTTCAACCGCTCTTATGTACATGCATAAGGGTGACTACTGGAGAATATACATTCCGTACCAGCTGGGATATGACAACCAGAAGAAAGGTTCCATCCCGGCCTATTCGACCCTGGTCTATGAGATCAATCTCACTGAGATATCCAAGACAGGACGAATGCTTCCACCAAGATAACATACCAATAACCACACAAATAACAATTATTTATCATGGCAAAAATTAGAGGTGCTGTAACAGTTGATGCCGAGCGTTGCAAAGGCTGTGAACTGTGCGTTCACACCTGCGACAAGCAGGTTCTGGGCATGTCTGAGGCCGTCAACAGCAAGGGTTACCACTATGCCTACATGGCAAACCCTGAGGCATGCATAGGTTGTACCAACTGCGGCATTATCTGCCCTGACGGAGTTATTTCAGTCTATAGGGTAAAAGTAGAGGAGTAATTATGGAAGAAAGAGAAATGAGACTTATGAAAGGCAACGAAGCAATTGCCGAGGCCGCTATCCGCGCCGGCGCCGATGCCTTTTACGGTTACCCCATCACTCCGCAGACGGAGGTAATGGAGTATCTGATGGAGACCGATGCCACTGCCCGTACAGGCATGGCCGTACTCCAGGCAGAGAGTGAGGTGTCCGCCATCAACATGGTATACGGCGGTGCATCAACAGGACACAGAGTGATGACATCATCATCAAGCCCCGGTATCAGCCTTATGGCCGAGGGAATTTCATATCTGGCAGGTGCCGAGCTGCCCTGTCTGCTTATCAACGTATCACGTGGAGGTCCCGGACTGGGCACCATCCAGCCCAGCCAGGCTGACTATTTCCAGACTGTAAAGGGCGGTGGCCACGGTGACTACAAGCTGCTCACTCTGGCTCCCTCATCGGTCCAGGAGCTGGCAGACTTCATCGCACTTGGTTTTGACCTTGCATTCAAATACCGTAACCCCACAATGATCCTGGCCGACGGTGCTCTGGGACAGATGATGGAGAAGATCTATCTGCCCGCACAGCGTCCCCGTATGACCGAGTATCCTGACTGGGCCACCAACGGTACTCCCGTAGGTAAGGAGCGTCGTTTTGTAACCTCCCTGAACCTGCTGCCGCAGGAGCACGAGCTGGTAAACATCCGTCTCCAGAAGAAATACCGCGAGATGGAGCAGAATGAGATCCGTTATGAGATGATACAGTGCGATGACGCCGAGTACGTTATCGTGGCATTCGGTATCATTGCCCGTATAGCACAGAAGAGTATTGAGCTGGCACGCGCCAAAGGCCACAAGATCGGTCTGTTCCGCCCCATCTCACTCTATCCTTTCCCCTATGACCAGATCCGCGAGCTGGCAGACAACCCGCGTATCAAGGGCCTCATGTCTGTAGAGCTCAGCGCCGGTCAGATGATTGAGGATATCCGTCTGGCTGTTGAGGGCCGCAAGCCCGTTGGCTTCTTTGGCCGTCTGGGCGGTATGGTTCCCACACCTGAGGAGATTGAGACAGCTCTTTACAATTACTTTAATATCAAATGAGCACAGCAATGGAAGTAAACGATATAATCAAACCTGAAAATCTGGTCTATCAGAAAAGCCGTCTGATGGCCGAGAAGCAGTTCAACTTCTGCCCCGGCTGCGGCCACGGTGTTGTTGTACGCACCATTGCCGAGGTAATTGAGGAGATGGGCATTGAGCATGACGTAATAGGTATCTCACCTGTAGGTTGCTCTGTATTCCTCTATGATTTCTATAAGTTCGATGTAGTTGAGGCAGCTCACGGACGTGCCTGCGCCGTTGCAACCGGTATCAAGCGCGTTCAGCCCGATAAGTTCGTGTTCACCTATCAGGGTGACGGTGACCTGGCCGCCATCGGCACAGGTGAGACAATGCACGCCTGCAACCGTGGTGAGAACATCGTAATCGTGTTCATCAACAACGGTATCTACGGTATGACCGGCGGTCAGATGGCTCCTACCACACTGGAGGGTATGAAGACCACCACCTGCCCCCGCGGACGTGACGTCAAGACCATGGGTTACCCCCTCAATATCACCCCGCTGCTGGCTCAGCTGGACGGTGTTTGCTACGTGACACGTCACTCAGTTCACACTCCCGCCAACGTACGCAAGCTCAAGAAGGCTTTGCGTCAGGCATTTGAGAACCAGCGTGACAAGAAGGGAACATCAATCGTTGAGGTTGTATCAAACTGCAACTCAGGCTGGGGTCTCACTCCTAAGGCCGCCAACGACTGGATGGTAGAGAACATGTTCAAGAAATATCCTCTGGGAGACATCAAGGTCGATGGCAAGCTTGTCATGGATATGAACGCACCCAGATAATAAAGGAGTAGGAATCATGACAGAAGAGATAATCATAGCCGGATTCGGAGGACAGGGTGTCCTCTCAATGGGTAAGATAATAGCTTATTCAGGCCTCATGCAGGGTCTGGAGGTATCGTGGATGCCGTCATACGGTCCTGAGATCCGTGGAGGTACAGCAAACGTTACGGTTATCCTTAGCGACAGCCGTATCAGCTCACCTATCCTGCAGAAGTTCAGCACCGCTATCATCCTGAACCAGCAGTCAATGGACAAGTTTGAGCCTATGGTAAAGCCCGGTGGCGTACTCATCTACACCCCCAGCACCATCACCCGCAAACCCACACGTACCGATATTACCATCTACCCCATCAAGGCCATCGAGGAGGCTGCCAAGATCAATGCCTCCAAGGTAGCTAACATGTTCCTGCTTGGAGCGTTCATGAAGATACGCCCCATCCTCCAGGTAGATTACGTAATGGAAGGCATCAAGCACTCCGTATCAGAGCGTAACTGGAAATACCTCCCGCTGAACGAAAAAGCGATAAAAGCTGGTATGGAATTGGTGAAATAATACGTACGCACCTGCGTTTCCCGTTGCACACACTAGCACGGTTTCCAGCTGCACCACTCAAGGTATAAAAAGGTTTCCAGCTGCACCCACCAACAAGGTTTCCAGTTGCAGTTAAGTAAAAAATATCCTCGCGAGCAAAGCTAGCGAGGATATTTTTTACCCGGCCTGGAAGGCCGGCAGAGTGGAGCGACATGGAATAAAATGGAATGTCGCGGAACGGATTTGGGGCGTCGCCGCCCCAAATTAAAAAAAGGTTGTTTCTAATACGCAGATAGGTTTCCATCCCGAGACTTTTAGGCCCGAAGGGCTACAAAAGTCAAAGAATACCGAGCGTTGCGAAGCGGCGAGAAACCCGCCGGATGGAACTACTTACGCATCAATATTAGCATAAGTAGCATTACGTTCAATAAACTCGCGA
>Ga0265298_10001787_pt1 | contig 31458 bp, 28 predicted proteins | sample AusTroGonzalo_MG_3_FD_193486 | JGI IMG/M metagenome (GOLD analysis project Ga0265298, IMG submission 193486) | Bovine rumen microbial communities from tropical cattle in Woodstock, Queensland, Australia - Gonzalo_01 | ecosystem: Host-associated > Mammals > Digestive system > Stomach > Rumen ... | reverse complement strand
CGACGAGTAGCTGCCAATGGTCGATGAGACGAAACGTGCCGTGATGCCACCGCTGAATTTGTTGCCCAGCAGATAGGTAAAAGTACCTGCCAACGCAATGTCCTTGGCCGAGAAGTCGCCTTGGTCAATGTTCTCTGCCGTCGTTTGCTTCATTTTGCCATAGTCCATATACTGAGCCGATACGCCCCACGTAGAACGTTCCTTCCAAGATTTGACAAATGAAGCAGAGGCCGTCTTGCAGCCCTCCATATAGGTCATGTAGTTCAGGTTCAGACTCTTGTCAGTCACGTAGGCTATCAGTGCTGGATTATGGAAAATGAGGGTAGGGTCGTCGTCGTTAATTGAAATATTGTCGCCGCCCAATGCTGCCACGTGGGCACTTACGGGCAGTCGTAGAAAGCTGTAGACTTCCTGGCTCTCCTGTGCCTGAGCCATGATGGCAAAAAGCACTGCTATGACAACAAAAATACCTTTTTTCATCTAATTATCTTAAAAATCTCTGCAAAGATAATAATTAATTCTTAATTCTTAACTCTTAATTCTTAATTTATTCGTACCTTTGCCAAAAAATTGGCGTGGCACAATAATAAAACGTAGCATTACGCATTTTATTGCACTGAAGATGGAACAAAAGAAAACACAACGGGCTGACATTGATCAGCGTCGTACCACCGGATTCCTTCTGGGGCTTATTTTTGTTCTGTCTATATTCTATGTCTCGTTGGAGTGGAACACGGTCGATTCAGGTGATGATATTGACCCCATCGACCTTGACGAACTGATGCACGAAAGCGAATTGGTGCCTATGTCCAACGAAGAGCTGACCCAGCGCATCGAAGAGAAGAAGGAGGCAGGAAATACCGAGCAGTTGCATGTGGTCGACGATCAGGTGGAATTGCAGCCTGACGATGTCGAACCTGCCCTTGAAGGCGAGGGTGACGACGACGAGCAGGTGCTGGCGGAGTTGCAGGAGGAAGAGGATAAGGCATTGGCTCCTCTCAATGTCGATCCCAATAATCCCCTGAATTTCCATATCGTCGAGGATTTGCCAAAATATCCTGGCGGTGCCGTGGAATTCATGAAGTGGCTCACCCGTAATCTACAGTATCCTGCTGCAGCCCGCAGCCGTAAGACGCAGGGCAAGGTGGAGGCCGTCTTCTATGTCGAGAAGGATGGCCATATTACAGGCATAAGTATCACTAAGTCGCTGTCGCCTGAATGTGACCGTGAGGCGTTGCGTGTGTTGAACAAGATGCCTAATTGGGAACCTGGCATTCAGAATGATCAGCCTTGTCGCACCAAGGTTTGCATCCCGATAGTGTTTAAATTATAGCCCCGAAACATCGAAACATCGAATCATCGAAACATCAAAAAAACAATAAAACAATGAAACAACTCTCATCCGACGAAATCCTGAAAAAGGTTAACGACTTCCTTGCAAGTCTGCCTTACGACCGTAAACCTGCATCGCTCTATGAGCCTGTGCAGTATGTGCTGGCAATAGGTGGTAAACGCATCCGTCCCGTGCTGGCCCTCTTGGGCTACAACTTGTGGCGTGAACAGCCAGAAGACATCCTGATGCCTGCCATTGGTTTGGAGACCTATCATAATTATACACTGCTGCATGATGACCTCATGGACAATGCCGATGTGCGTCGTGGACAGCCGACAGTGCATAAGAAGTGGAATGCCAATAAGGCCATCCTTTCGGGCGACTCCATGCTTGTGCTGGCCTATCAGCGTGTGGCTCAGGTGCCTGCTGAAAAGTTACAGGAGGTGCTTGACCTTTTCACTGTGACAGCACTCGAGATAGGTGAAGGACAGGAGTACGACATGTCGTTTGAGACGCGTAACGATGTTACTGAGGACGAGTATATTGAGATGATACGTCTCAAGACCTCCGTGCTGCTGGCTTGTGCGCTGAAAATTGGTGCCATCTTGGCAGATGCCCCGCAGGAAGATTGTGAACGCCTCTACCGTCTGGGCGAGCAGATTGGATTGGCCTTCCAACTACAGGATGATTTACTTGACGTCTATGGTGACCCCAAACTGTTTGGTAAAGCTGTTGGTGGCGATATTGCCAGCAATAAGAAGACATACATGCTTATTAATGCCTTCAATCGTGCTAACGCAAAGCAGCGTGCTGAGCTGTCGCGATGGATTAATGCCAAGACGTTCAACCGTGAAGTTAAGGTGGCTGAGGTAACGCGTCTCTACGACGAGATCGGTATCCGTCAACTCTGCGAAGCTAAGATTAATTATTATTTTGACTTGGCTCGCCAAACCCTCAGCGAAGTCAATGTACCTGAGGAAAACAAGCAAGCCCTCAGCGCCTACATGGACGAGTTGTTGCATCGCAATAAGTAAGTGAAAAGTGATAAGTGAAAAGTGAAAAATTTGCTACCGCATACGTTTGTTGACTCTCATTGCCATTTGGATGGCGAGGAGTTCGCGCAGGACCGCGCCGATGTGGTACAGCGGGCTCGTGAAGCTGGCTGCAAGGCCATCTTCCTGCCTGCCATCGATGTCGCCACGTGCCACACCGTCCTTGACGTCTGTGCCCAATATCCGGGGTATTGCTATCCTATGCTTGGCCTCCATCCTGAGGAGGTCCGTGCTGACTGGCGTGATCAACTATTGGCTATTGGCAATTTGCTGTTAGACAAACGCCAAACGCTAATAGCCATCGGTGAAGTTGGCCTCGACTACTATTGGAGTCGCGAGTACGAACATGAACAATTGGAAGCTTTTGAGGAACAGGTACGCTGGGCCGTCGAGTTACAACTGCCTCTGATGATTCATTGTCGTAAGGCACAGAACGAGATGGTGGCTGTCATCAAGAAGTATGCGAAAGACCTTGTTGGTGGCGTGTTCCATTGCTTTACGGGCAACGAGCAGGAGGCTTGCCAACTGTTGGAGTTCCCCCAGTTTGTCTTGGGCATTGGCGGTGTGCTGACGTTCAAGAAGAGCCATCTGCCCGAAACACTGGCTGCTGTCGTGCCCCTCGACCGCATTGTCCTGGAAACCGATGCCCCCTATATGGCGCCCGTACCAATGCGCGGACAGCGCAACGAGTCGGCTTTCGTACGTCATGTTATGACTCGCTTGGCTGAGACTTATGGGGTCACCGAGGACGAAATATGCCGTCAAACGAACGAAAATGTGCAAAAAGTTTTCGGAATTCAAATTTAATTATTACCTTTGCAGCCGGTTTTCAAGGAAACCGACTACAAAATCGGGCTTGTACTGATATTGTCATGCTAAGGAGAGGTGCTCGAGTGGTTGAAGAGGCACGCCTGGAAAGCGTGTAGCCGGCAAAACCGGTTCGCAGGTTCGAATCCTGTTCTCTCCGCTTTTTGAACTTAAAGGGAACCGTTCAGGCTCCCTTTTTTAATGCCTGATTAATAGCAACTTGCGATTGTAACTTGCTGATAGTTAGATTGCTAAGAAAAATCAAAACCTCTAAGACGCGTTCATTACAATGTATGTCAATGTATGTCAATGCAATATTTTTAACTTATAATTCAATTAGAGGTGATTATGGAAAAACAATTGGACAATCGAGAAGTGAAAGAGCAGGACACTGTTCTATTGCCTGGAGTATCTGAGTATCCTGAGTTAACGTGATAATAGCCAGCAGAATCCAGAGAATTGAAAGATGCACAAAATGAGAAAAATGTGCAAAAATCCCCTGTTTTGCGACCGTTTTGGTCTTAAAATAGTTAATTCAAGACTTTCTAACGCATAAATTCTTGCATTTCAATCTATTATTTTTCCTTTGCAGAAAAAACAAAAGAAATGAGTATGGACAAGAAAGAAATGAATCTCCTGGCTACGATGGTGGCAGAGGTAGTGGTACAGAAACTTAAGGGTATGCGCATTGGCGAGGCAGAGTATGTTGATACCAAGGAGGCTGCCAGAATTATTGGTGTTTCTGAGACCTATATGCGATTCCTCAAGAAGGAATATCCTGACAAGTATCCTACTATAAAAAGTGGTAACAAGAAACAAGGTCGAATCCTCTTTAAGCGTGATGCGCTGCTGAGAGACTTTACCCCCGAGTAAATATGAGAGCAATAAGACTTCCCATCCTTACAATAATATATAATAGGTATCATACGGCTTCGTCATCGCGAAATGCGGTGGTGGAGCTCAGAATAGCGTACAACAACAAGCAGAAGTACTTGTCGACTGGTATCTTCCTTCTCCCTAAAGAGTGGGATGACCGAAATCGACGTGTCATAAACCGGATGGATGCTGCCATCATCAACAAGACCCTCGATAAGCTTGTCAATGACGTCCGAAAGGTTATCTATGACATGGTGGAGGATGGTCACGTCGATATCTTCGGTATTCCTGCCAGGCTGGAGGCCGGCAAGAGGGTTGACATCGCTTTCTTGGATTTCTGCGAGAAGCGGGCTGAAATAAGGAAGTACGGCAAGGCTACTGACAGCCAGGAACGCTATGACCGCTTCCTTAGGTTCCTAAAGGACTACGGCAAGATCAAAACGTTCTACGACCTGACAGAGAGTAAGGTGATGGAGCTTGACCGCTATTTGAAGAAGAACGATATGAAGGCTAAGAGTCGTTGGAACAACTATCATCGGTTCTTAAACTCCTTCATTCTGGATGCCCAAAAGGAAGGTCTGTTGCAGTTGAACCCCTACGATCGAGTGAAGATAGAGAAGGGCAGCGACTACGATGGCCTGGACAAGTGCCTTTCTCCGGAAGAGTTCCTGCAGGTACGCACTGCAACGATGCCGGATAACAGGCTGGAGCGTGTACGTGATCTCTTCATTTTCCACACCTATACCTGCCTGAGCTACCACGATCTTCGGGCTTTTAATGTGAAGAAGATCCAGGAGGTAGATGGCAGGAAGGTATACATCGGTCACCGTGGCAAGACCAAGATAGAGTACACCGTGCCTATCCTATCGCCAGCCTTAGAGATTCTTGACAAGTACAAGGGCAAGCTGCCGATGCTGTCAAATGTCAAGTACAATGCCTATCTAAAGGAAGTAGTTGCTGCTTCCGACATCGACAAACCTGTCACTACGCACTGGGCTCGGCACACTGGAGCCACGCTCCTTCTTAATGCTGGTGTTCCTATCGAGATAGTGTCGAAGGTCTGCGGTCATTCGACCATCAAAATGACTGAGCGAATTTATGCTAAGCTGTTGCCCAAGACTGTTGTGGCAGCTGTCAATGAAATCGAGAACAAATTAAAGTAGTAGAAGTTATGGCAGAAAAAACTTACATAATTGCCATAGATGGCGATGAACAGTACCGTACGACTAACCGAGGACAGGCAAAGGCTGTGTACAACCTGCTCGACGAACAGTACGAGCGTAGTGTAGACGGTCTGAAAAAACAGTTAATAGAGTTGGCCGATGACGGCTTCAACGGAAAGGTGCTCTTCGAGGACACCATTCATTGCCAGCAGAACGAGCAAGACGAAGAACTGGAAGACGATATGCCCCAACACCGGGGCTGGCATAGATAACGGGCAAAAAGAAAAAGGATATGTTGTCAAGACCACCATAAAAAGAATCTGGCTCAGAGGAGGGAACTCTAAGCCAGTAGTCGAAGCGGAAGGGAGAATGCTTCTTTGTTCTTTTTCCAACGAGGGCAAAGGTACGCATAATTCTCCTAATTTCCAAATTTTTCAGAATTAAAATGAAAAAATTAACATTAGAAGATATTATGGATACAAAAATCGAGAACAGGGTCGAAGAGACTCCCAAATGCAACATAATTGATGAGAATCAGATAAAGGAAATCGCCCAGCGTTATTTATGTGTAGGTGGTAAATGGTATAAAAAATCCGTTGACCCAGTACTTGGGCAGGAAATGTTGGTACCCATATCTCCAGCTATGCTGATTGATACTAATGGCGAAGAAATAGAAAAGGATATCCGACAGAAGATCCTCAAAGTCGCCCCCAAGTACTTGGGCAGGACTAATATCCCCTCACATATTGGTTATTCAGAGTGTATCGTGAATATTCAAGGGGATAGGTATTACAATTCTTATCGTCCGCTAAAGTATAAGCCTCAAGATGGCAATTGGCCTCACGTTGAGCAGCTTATTCGCCATATTTTCGGTGAGCAGTATGAGGAAGGGTTGGACTATCTTCAGCTGATGTATACGAAGCCCTTAAGGCATCTCCCCGTCCTTCTTCTGGTTAGCCGCGAGACCGGCACCGGCAAATCTACTTTTTGGAACTTTGTGCGCGAAATCTTCGGCGAAAATGCTTCACCACTTACTCAAGACACGCTGGAGTCACGCTTTACCGCCCCATGGATAAGCAAGTTGGTGGTATGTGTAGAGGAAACGAACACCGATGACAGAAACAAGGTGAAAACCAATGAGAAGTTGAAGACCATCGCTTTGGCGGAAATGCTGCCGTCAGAAGGTAAAGGTACCAACTGGGTACAAACAGTAACCTTTGTGAAGATTATTCTCTGTTCAAACAATGAGGCTGACCCTATAAGGATAGACCCCGAAGATACCCGCATTTGGGCAAGAAAGGTACCGAAATTGCCTAAAGGTAGCCCAGGAGTGGATTTTATGGATGACCTAAAGAAAGAGATTCCGGCATTCCTGGCGTTTCTTCTAAGACGTGAGATGCACACCAGGGACAGCGGTAGACTGTGGTTCGATGTCGTCAAACTTCGCACTCCGGCATGGCATGAAATCGTGAATAATAGCCAATCACCACTTGAGAAGGAACTAAGAGAGATTCTGCTTGACATAATGTATTCTACAGGCCTTGATTCCCTCGATTATGACCAGACTGCTCTTATAAAGCTTTGCGAAGATTTGAAACTCTCGAAGAGACTAAGATGCTCGATTACTTCCAGCGACATAAGTACAATTCTTAAGAGGTGGGGTGTTCAAGCGTCGAAGATAGCCTGCCGTATCAAATACTATCTAATTTCGGAAATTGGCGGGCAGCCGATTCTGTACGAGAAAGTCGGGAAGAAAGTCAAAATATTTAAGAAGAATCTTTATAAATCAAATAATGGTGTAGTATAAAATAACGCAGTATGCAAAACATGGTTACAAACGTTACATTCGTTAAATCCGTTGATAATCAGCGAGTTATGTTGTAACCTTTTTGTAACCTTTTCTTGAAAAAGTTACAAATTAATGTCGGTTTTGAGGAAAAGGTTACAAAAGGTTACAGGAAAAGTTACAAAACAAATCCTTTGTTTATCGGGCTTCAAAGGCATTTGTAACTTTTGTAACTTTTGTAACCGTGTTTTAGAAAAAGGAAAAATGAGTAAAAACGAGAAAAGTAAAATTATGGGACAAATGAATATCAAACAAATAAAAGAGAAATACACCTGCCTGGACTATTTAGGTGATCCTGTGAAAAGAACAGCTCATGGGTTCCTTTATCGAGCACCATGGAGAACGGATGCCCATCCATCACTTTCAGTCACTGCCAACGGTCGGGGATGGCATGACATGGCCACAGGAGAACATGGTAGTGTTGTTGATTTGGTCATGCGATGTCTTAACACCAGAGATGTTCGACGTGCTTGTGAAGAGCTGGCCCAATATGTACCAGATTCTTTTTCTTTTTCCCAGCCCATCTTTGAAGAGAACGGGGAAAAGAAGAAAGAAGGTGGCTTTACGAAGTTCGATGTTATGAAACTTCAGTCCAAAGGTTTATTTTCATACCTGTATAGCCGGAAGGTTTGCATCGATATCGCCAAGCGGTTCTTGAAAGAAGCGCACTACTCGTTCAAGGAAGGTGACAGTTACTTGTATGCTCTGGCATACGCCAATGATCTCGGAGGTTATGAACTTCGAGGAGCACCATTCGAGGGAAATCCTAAAGGCTATAAAGGTGGGACTACACCCAAGGGGATAACAACCCATTTGCATATCGATTGTGCTCCCACCATAGTGTTCGAGGGTTTTATGGACATGTTATCGTTCGCAACCCTATGCGGTGGTGTGAAACATAATTATGTTGTTCTGAACTCTACTGCTTTGGTAGCGGCTGGCATCGAGGTTTTGAAACCGTTACATAATCAAGTGTACCTTGCTCTCGACAACGACAAGAGCGGTGACGAAGCAACCATGGAAATACAAAATGCAATTGCATCCGCAGTTGACATACGACACCGCTTCGCCCCTTATAAAGACGTTAATGATTATCTTATGAACAAGAAGTAAAAAGCAATTGTAAATGGAAGAAAAGAAATGACCGTTATCTGTGGAATCCACCACCGGAGCGTTGTACTACACGCCCCTTCGCTGGTCTCATCATGGCCCTGGCCATATGGAAGCATCTTCTTCTCCACAAATCGTCATCTTCCCATGGGTCTTTTCCCCATCCACCTTCTGGGCTGCCGCCACCTCCTCCGTGTGACTCTGCGAAGGTGGCAGCTTCTTTGAGGTATCCTAAAGACAGTGCTGTGGCAACTGCAGCAATTTCATTGCCACGTTCTGCCAGATCCTCGACAATGGAACCTTGGAAGATAGCGTCGAGGTCTTCTCTGGTCTCATCGTCAAGGCCATCAAGCAACTTCTGAAGCTTACCTTGGAGTTTTCGGGCTTCCTCAACTACGATGTCCCATCCTGTCGCGCTCATATCACGCAGCGTTTTCTCTTGGAGTGTCGGCAGATCTTTGTTAATGGCACGCTGTAGGGCGTGGTATTCACGCTCTGCCTCCAGCCTCCTTCTGGTAATCTCTGCAAGTTGCTGTTCAGCTGTTCTAAGCTTCTGAGTTTTATCTTGCAGTCTCCCCTCTATGTCGTCCAGTTTAGACTGTCGGGCTGATATCTCTTTGTCCAGCTGCTCTTGGGTAATTTTCCCATTAGCAGCCTGCTTTTTCAGGTCTTCGATTTCTTGGAGGATATTCGCTTTATTCTTATTCAGATTCTCCACCATTTTCGCCAGACCTTTAGTCTTGATGTCAGTGCGCTGCATTTCCCTATTGAGAAGGTTCAGTTCCTCTATCCTGCCACCCACTTTCTGTTCCAGGTCTTCACAAGTTTTCTTCAGCCATTGCCAGTACTCCTCAGATGTTCTGTGCTTGGCTCCCGTGATGTTGATATCATCGCCGCGTTTCAACCCCCATTTGGCATTGACGGTGGCAACGGCATCGTGTAGGAAATCAAATTTCTTTCGGCACTCTTCTTTATCCGTTCCGAAGACACTGTGATAGGATATCCTGTTTCTCTCATTAACTGGCACAACGGTACAATGAACATGTGGATTCTTCTCGTCAAGATGAACAATGAAAGCAACAATATTATCCTCACCGAATTGTTTGCTGACAAAGTCATACATATCCTTCGCCCATTTCTCGATATCCTCTTTGCGTTGGATATGACTGTTGTCGGCACCGCGTGTAAGATTTACTTTTTGGTCACCGTATGCCAATCGGTGCATCTGGTCTCGTGACCCACCGAGGATGATGTTCGCAATGGTATTTCTGTTAGGCATTTTACCTTGTTCTTTTTTCTTTTTGTTGGGATCCTCAATGCCACGGTTGCGAAGATTGTCAACGAATCGTTGGTCAATAGAATAGTTCTTATTTACAGGCATGATAATCCCACCTTTCCCGACCTCGAAATTCAGGTCTACCCTGGTAGGGTCGTAGTATCCGTTTTTCTTCTCGTCGGGATTCGTCACAGAGTAGTTCCTTAGGTGCTCTCTACTCTCTCCGGCGCTTATACCTTTGCCGGGTCTTAGGTCGAAAACTTGCTTTGCCATACTGTCATGATTTTTTTGTTTTACTTTTTCTTTCCCCGTCTGTATTTTTTTTGCGAAGAGTATCCTTTCCCCCGAGCTTGCTCCCCGTCAGGAACAGGGGGCTGTCACAGCGTTTTTTTCAAAAACGGTAATTAGGCTTATCGTTTTTTTCTAAACGTGGGTGCAAGCACACTCCGCCTACTTTCAGACTTGACTGCGAAGTTATGCTGAGAAAAAAAGAAAAAAGAAAATAGGACGTAAAAACTCTTGAATTAACTATTTTAAGACCCATTTGAAGAAAAAAAGCTACTTTCCATCGAGGAAGGCAGCTCTTGTGAACTATTAGCGAGAGTTCGTCAGTGTTACTGTCGTAAGATAACTAAGGCAGGTTCCTAATCTGATCCACCAAAGGTCGTGTCTCACCTTGTGGCATCATGGCTCCCACCTGTCGTAAGACCTTAAGGAATGCTATCCACTCCTGAATGGTTGGATCCTTTTTCTTGGTACCATCCCAGTTCAGATTATGTTGCTTGGTATATTCACGCCACGCAGGTATGAAGCCAAAGCTCTCCTTGGTTGAGTAACCGTTACGTTGGTATATCTTCTTTGGCTTGTATTTCGTCCATACCTTGCTATAGTCCATGTTCTTGACATCTGTACTGTCAATATACGACTGCATCCACATCAGTCGTTTACTGTACTTGAAAGACTTATTCAGGGCACACTGGACAATGGTATCAGAAATTTCTGGTGTGATAAACATAAAGTAGAACTCTCCAGGTTTCTGACTTCGGGTATTGAATTTCAGATAATAGATAGAGTCATTATCTGTGAATGTTTTAATTTCGAGGTTCAGTAGTCCGGGCGGAGCTACGTTCCGCAGGTCTGCTATTACCTTTTGGGCAATTCCATTCAGGGATATGCCGATAAAAAGTATTGTTAGGATTAGTTTTAGCATCATATCTATGTCAGTTATCACAGTCCTGCTGTCGTTAGTAATATCTAAAGTCTCAGACTATTTATTGTACGCTGAATGTCGAGAGGTTTGCAAAGTCGGTATTCACCGCATATTCGCCTGGCTCTATATTGTCAAAGAAGATAATATAGCAGCCCTCACCATATTTCTTCGCCACGAATGGCACGTTGTTATAGTTCGTAGTTGCTGTGACACCTGAGAGGAATCCCGCTTCAGCCATCAGGAATGTGCGAGCCTTTTTCTCAACTTCCAGCTTCCATACCCCAAACACCTCCTTAGGATCTTTCTCGTTGTTACCCGTTTTGATAACCAATGTCAGTGGTCCGGCTTTGACTTTTACCGGGGCTTCAGATCCTTTAATAGTTAGCTTCACCTTTGACTTGTCCAGCATTCCAGCACCAGGAATAGGCAGCATACCCCACTTGGAGGACTTTGCCTTCATCTTCGCTGTTTCCTTCTGCAGCAGTGTTGTCGTGCTGTCGGTGTTCAGGATTACCACTTGCCCGATGTACTCAGGCTCGATACTCTTTGACTGTGCGAAGCAGCTCATTGCCACCATCGCAATTACCAATGTAATAATACTCTTTTTCATAATTTGTTAATCTATTATTTGTTTTACTCTATTCTTCCATCTGTCAATGGCTTTCTCATCGCCAACCTTTGTGAATGTGACAGTCATCTCTTTTTCATGTTCTTCTCGTAAAGATTTTCGGATAGCCCAAAATGCAAGGAGAGCTATCACGCAAAGTAGGATATATGCAGCGGCTTGAGGGAACCGCCAGTTGAGAAAACCAGAGTGATCTGTAAAAATACGGAATCCGATTTCGACAGCAAGTGCTATCAACAATAAGAGTCCCCAAGACTCCTTATAAGTCTTTTCTTCTTTTTTGATGGCTGCAAAGAAGAATGGGTCTCTATTTCCACAATGAGGGCAAACATCTGCATCAATGCTGATAGGTTGATTACAATGGCGACAATAGAGCTTGTTTTCATCTTTAAGGAGCAAAACGTTTCCCGTATTAGGAACATCCTCTTTCAGCCACTCACCACAGTGCTTACATTTCTTGGCAACTGCCAAGATCTCTTCCCCGCAATAAGGACAAATTTTAGTTTCTTCCATTTGGCGAATTATCAAGTGCCCCTGACAGCCGGATAGGACTATTTGTTATTGGTTAAAGAAGTGGGCCGCCTCCGTGTCGACTTGAAGGCTTCGCCAGAGGCCCGTATCCAACCACAGAGGGCAGCCCACTATTAGTGAGTTGCGTTCTCTGTGCCTGTCGAATACTATTTGATCTGGCGAATCTACAAGTCGTAGGCACTTCTTATATGTCCCTGCAAAGGTACGCATTTTATTTTTATTTTGTTCAATTCTGCAAGAAAAAAGGCAGATTGTCCTCTTAGATTGATAGTTTTTTGGCGAAATTCTCAAGTCGAAGGACTCTCTGCCTGTATGAAAGAGACGCCTACTTTCCTTCTGGGTATCAGCAAGGCAGCTCAAGAGTGCATAAAAACAAAAGACCATAGAAATCCCGTAGGATCCCTGTGGCCTTTCCTTCCTGTTCTTTAGGATTTGGCTGGGATTTAACCGTCAAAGCGTGTAGCCAGTTGCCATGCTACTTCCCAAGCACCATCAGCAGGCAGGTGCCTCACATTACGTGACTATCGCCACCTTTTACACTTCTGCCTGTTTGCGATGCAAAGTTACGAAGAAAATCTGTATTTAGCAACAATAGTTGCAACTATTTATCTGACCAACAAAAATATACTGAAAGGTTTGGCCATTCCAGAGAAAATGTCTATCTTTGCAGGCAATTACATGATGAAACAATTAGAGGTGACAAATAACGTCAAGCAGTAAAACCGCTGTATGTTGTTGGTTTCCAATAGGTAATAAAAGGTAGAGATGTGAAGAACAATAGATTCTGTTCTCTCCGCAGGAAATAACAGGTTCAAAGCAAGACGAGGCGAAAGCCTCGTTTTTTAATCCTGTTCTCTCCGCAGGAAATAACAGGTTCAAAGCAAGACGAGGCGAAAGCCTCGTTTTTCGAATCCTGTTCTCTCCGCAAGTGAAAACTGACAAATATTGTTAAAAGTGATGTACCTATTATATAGGTATATCTTTTTTTTTGTACCTTTGCAACTTGAAAACTGAAAATGATGTTTTAGGTTTTTCGTCAAGGCTTTTATGTCTTGGAAAGTAAGAGAAAGCGAATATTCGAACAAAAATGTTATTTATAGGTATGAAAATGAAAAGAATGATGATGCTTGCAGCCGTTGCTGCAACGCTGGTTTCTTGTGGTGGTGGCGGTGGTCGCCCTCAGTTCGGTGACAATGAGTTTCCCGTTACTGCTGTAGGAACGTCAAGTGCTGACATGCAGAGCACTTATCCTGCCACCATCAAGGGTGTTCAGGATGTGGAAATCCGTCCGAAAGCAACGGGTTTCATTATGCAAATCAATGTGAAGGAAGGTCAGACGGTGGGTGCCGGACAGGTGCTCTTCGTCATCGATAACGAGACGGCTACACAGCAGGTCCGCCAGGCTCAGGCTGCTGTCAATACAGCTCAGCAGCAGTGTAATACTGCCAAGCTGACCTATGAGAATTCACAGAAATTGCATGAGAGTCGCGTGATTGGTGACTTTGAGTTGCAAACCTCGCAGAACTCTTTCGAAGTGGCTCAGGCCCAGTTGGCTCAGGCTCAGGCTTCTTTGGCTTCAGCAAAGGAACAGTTGAGCTATTGCTACGTGAAGAGTCCTGCCGCAGGCGTGGTAGGTACGCTGCCATTTAAGAAGGGTGCCTTGGTGAGCTCGTCGAATGTGCTGACCACAGTGTCTAATAACTCGTCGATGGAAGTGTATTTCTCGGTGACGGAGAAAGCTGCCATGCAGTTGCAGGCTGCCGGTCTGCAGTCGTTGCCCAGCGTAAAGCTGCTGTTGGCAGACGGTACCACATATGGTCACGAAGGTAAGGTCACAAAGATGAGTGGTGTCATTGACCAAGCTACTGGTTCGGTACAGCTCATTGCACTGTTCCAGAATCCTCAGCGAATTCTGAAGAGTGGCGGTGCTGGTACAATCGTCATTCCACGTCAGGCTACCGATGCTATTATTGTTCCACAGAGCTGTGTCAGTGAGGTGCAGAACAAGAAGTTCATCTATCTTGTGGGTAACGACAACAAGGTAAAGTACAGCGAAATCAAGGTCGATGCCCAGAATGACGGTATGAACTACATCGTGACCGACGGTCTGAAAGCTGGTGACAAGTATGTGACCAACGGTATTACTAAGTTGTCGGACGGCATGGAAATCAAGCCCATTACGCCAGAGCGCTATGAACAGAAGATTGCCGAGCAGGCTAAGGCCATGACTGCCGGTGACATTGTGGGTGCGATGAAAAAATAAATCGTAAATTGTAAATTGTCAAATAGTAAATTAGTATGACTTTTACGAATTTTATCAAACGCCCGGTGCTGTCGACGGTGATTTCTATTGTCATCGTGCTGCTGGGTTTCATTGGATTGCTATCGCTGCCTATCGAGCAGTATCCTAATATTGCACCGCCTAACATTGTGGTGATGACCAGCTATCCTGGTGCTGATGCCGAGACGGTGAAGAATGCCGTTATCACCCCGTTGGAAGAGAGTATCAACGGTGTGGAGGGCATGGACTATATCACCAGTACCGCTTCGCCTGGTTCAGCAATGATTCAGGTGATGTTCAATCAAGGCATGAACCCTGATATGTGTGCGGTGAACGTACAGAACCGTGTGTCGCAAGCCACAGCCTTGCTGCCTTCTGAGGTTAACCAGATTGGTGTACGCGTGGTAAAGCGTCAGTCGTCGCAGGTTATCATGTACTCGCTGACCAGTGACGGACGTTACGACGACGAGTTCCTGACTAACTACAATGCTATCAACCTGATTCCAGCTATGAAGCGTATTCATGGTGTGGGTGATGCGTCGAGTTTCAGTTCGAAGACCTATGCCATGCGTATATGGCTGAAGCCAGAGGTGCTGAAGCAGCATAGCCTGATGCCCAGCGACATTGCCGCTGTGTTGGCAGAACAGAACATCGAGGCTGCACCAGGTAACTTCGGTCAGCAGTCGGAAGGTGTGGCCTACGAGTATGCCATGCGTTATACGGGCCGTTTCAGAAGTGCGGAGGAATTTGGTAATATCATTATCAAGAGTGACGCACAGGGTCAGACGCTGAAACTGAAAGATATCGCCAAGATTGAGCTGGGTGGTGAAGGCTACTCAGTATCGATGCATAACAATGGTATGCCATCTATCCTGACGATGATTCAGCAGGTGGCCGGCTCGAACGCCAACGAGATTGCCAAGCAGGTAAAGGCCGAACTGGAAGCACAGAAGAAGTTGATGCCGCCGGGCATGCAAGTGAAGATTAATTACGATGTAACGGAGTTCCTATATGCTGCTATTGAGGAGGTCGTGTTCACGCTCTTCATGACGCTGGCACTGGTGTTCTTGGTCGTGTACATCTTCTTGCAGGATATACGTTCGACGCTCATCCCGCTGATTGCCGTACCTGTGTCGTTGATTGGTACGTTCTTCTTCCTGAACGTGATGGGATTCTCCATCAACCTGCTGGTGCTCAGCGCCTTGCTGCTGGCTATTGCCATTGTGGTGGACGATGCCATTGTGGTGGTCGAGGCCGTGCATGCTAAGCTTGATCAGGGCTATAAGTCATCGCTGACGGCTTCTATTGATGCCATGAACGAGATTTCGGGTGCTATCATCTCCATTACGTTGGTAATGGCTGCCGTGTTCGTGCCAGTATCGTTCATCGGAGGTACCAGTGGTACGTTCTATCGCGAGTTCGGTGTGACGATGGCTATTTCGATTATCATCTCGGCTCTGAACGCTTTGACGTTGTCACCAGCCCTTTGTGCCATCTTCTTGAAACCCCACGACAAAGAGGGACACGAGAAGAAGATGTCGCGCGTAGACAAGTTCCACCAGTCGTTCAACACGGCTTTCAATACCACGATTGGCAAGTATAAAAACATTCTTGAAAAACTGGTGCGTAAGCCCGTGGCTATCATGACTGCTGTGGTAATAGGCATTGTAGTGTTAGTTATTACCTTCTCGACGACCAAGACAGGTCTGGTGCCTGACGAGGATACTGGTACGTTGTTCTGTACCATCTCAATGCCTCCTGCAACGTCAGAGGCTCGTACCAAGCAGGTAGTGGCTCAGGTGGACTCTATCCTCTCTGAGATTCCTGCCATCCAGAACCGTGAGCAGATTCAGGGTTATAACTTCATTGCTGGTGCTGGTTCTGACCAAGGAACCTTCATCATCAAGCTGAAGCCTTTCGCAGATCGTCAGAAGGGACTGTGGTGGAAGATTAGCGGACTTTGGGAGGGTGACGGTATCTACCGTTTCTTCCTAAATCCCTATGAGTCAACAGGTGTCATTGCTCAGATATTCATCAAGACCGCCCATATCAAGGACGCACAGATTCTGGCCTTTGCACCGCCTATGATTCCTGGCTTCTCAGCCAACTCGGGTATCTCGATGGTCATGCAGGACCGTACGGGTGGCGATCTTAACAGATTCTTCGGTATTGTCAAGGAATATTTGGCAGAGCTGAACAAGCGTCCTGAGTTCCAAACGGCACAGACGTCGTACAACCCCAACTATCCGCAGTATATGGTAAACGTCGATGTGGCCAAGTGTAAGCAGGCAGGCATTTCGACGACGACTGTGCTGTCAACCCTGCAAGGCTACTATGGTGGACTCTATGCCTCTAACTTCAACAGTTATGGTAAGCTGTACCGTGTAATGATTCAGGGTACGCCTGAGGCTCGCATGACGCCGGAGTCCCTTAATAATATATATGTACGCACGCCTGGGGGAATGGCTCCTGTTTTGGAGTTCTGTAGTGTTGATCGTGTGTATGGTCCTATGAACATCAGCCGTTTCAACTTGTTTACCAGTATCAACGTGACGGCTACAGTGGCTGACGGCTATTCCACTGGTGAGGCCTTGAAGGCTGCTCAGGAGGTGGCTGCTGATGTGCTGCCAACAGGTTACTCATATGACTATCAGGGTCTGACACGTGAGGAAGCCAAGGCTTCGAACACCACAGCTATCATCTTCCTGCTGTGCTTCATCTTCATCTACCTGATTCTGTCGGCACAGTACGAGTCATACATCTTGCCGCTGTCAGTAGTGCTCTCCGTGCCCTTCGGACTGGCTGGCTGTTTCCTCTTCACGATGGTGTTTGGCCACGCCAACGACATCTACATGCAGATTTCGCTCATCATGCTGATTGGTCTGTTGGCTAAGAATGCCATTCTGATTGTGCAATTCGCACTGGAGCGTCGTCAGACGGGTATGGCCATCTCGTGGTCGGCAGTCTTGGGTGCTGCAGCCCGTCTGCGTCCTATCTTGATGACTTCACTGGCTATGGTTATCGGTCTGTTGCCGATGATGTTCGCCTCGGGTGTGGGTAAGAATGGTAACCAGACACTGGGTGCCGCTGCCGTTGGTGGTATGTTGATTGGTACCATCCTGCAGCTCTTCGTTGTTCCCACGCTGTTCGTGATTTTCCAGACGCTGCAAGAGAAGATTAGTCCGCTGAAGTTCGAGGACGAGGAGAATGCGGAGGTGGCTGCTGAGTTGGAACAGTATGCACATACCGAACCCGTAACTTATGAATTGGAGAAATAAACGACTATGAAGAAGATAATGATATTTGCAGCCGCTACACTGTTGATGGGCAGTTGCGGTGTGTATAACAAGTATGAGCGCCCCGATGTGAATACAACGGGATTGGTACGTGATGCGCAGAACGATGCAGACACGTTGGTGGTACAGGATACGGCCTCGTTCGGTAATCTGCCCTGGCGCGAAGTCTTTACCGACCCGCAGTTGCAGGCGCTCATCGAACAGGGACTTGAGAAGAATGCCAATCTGCTGAATGCTGCCCTTAATGTACAGATGTATGAGGCCATGCTGAAAGCTGCCAAGCTGGCATTCCTGCCTGCCGTGAATATTGGCTCGACATCGCCCATGGGACAGATATCAACAACATATACCGACCCCTCGGTGACTACGAAGAGCTATTCGTTGCCAATCTCGGCATCTTGGACGGTCGACCTGTTTGGTAACGTGTTGTCACAGAAACGCTCGACACAGATGAAACTCCTGAGCATGAAGGATAACCAGATGGCTGTACGTGCCTCGTTGATCAGTGGTATTGCCAACAGCTATTACACGTTGCTAATGCTGGACGAGCAACTGCGTATCGTGACGGAAATGGCACAGATGTCGAAGGAAACATGGGATATGATGCAGAAACAGTTTGAACTGGGACGTATCAAGTCTACAAGCGTGCAGAGTGCACAGGCATCCTATCTGAATACACAGACACAGATTAACGACTTTAAACGTCAGATTCGTGCTACGGAGAATGCTCTCTCCTTGCTCATCGGTGATGCAGGTCATCAGATTCCGCGCTCTACGCTCGCTGCACAGTCTCTGCCCAAGGAGTTTAAGACGGGTGTGGGTGTGGCACTGCTGCAGAACCGTCCTGACGTGCATCAGGCGGAGATGACGCTGGCTTCTTGCTTCCACGATATCCAGACAGCCCGTTCAAAGTTCTATCCCAGCATTACGATTGGTGCCTCGGCAACCTTCTCGAATGCTAACGGTGCCATGAATCCCGGCAAGTGGATTACGTCGTTGTTCGGCTCGTTGACGCAGCCCGTCTTCAATCGTGGTGCCTTGACAGCTAATTTGAAGGTTAGCAAGATGCAGTACGAGCAGGCTTTCAACAACTGGCAGAATGCTGTGTTGAAGGCTGGAAACGAGGTGAGCAACGCCTTGGTTAACTACAATGCCTACGATGACAATTCCAAGTTGGAGTCAGAGCGTGTCGAGGTTCTTACGAAGAATGTTGAAGATACGAAAGCCCTGTATCAAAGCAGCGGCAGCAGCTATCTGGAAGTGCTTACCGCACAACAGCAGCTGCTCTCAGCTCAAATCAACAAGGTGACTGACGACTTCAATAAGATGCAGTCTGTAGTGAGCCTCTATACCGCATTGGGCGGAGGCGGAAAGTAATATCGGGCTTTTGGCAGTTGGCTTTTAGCATTTAGCCAATTGCCAATAGCTAATAGCTAATAAAAAAAATAATAATTATGGCAAGCGAAATATCCCCTAAAGCTGAGATAAGCCCCAAGGCGAAAATCGGCAATAATTGTAAGATATTCCCCTTCGTATACATCGAAGACGATGTAGAGATTGGCGATGACTGCATCATCATGCCTTTTGTCAGCATTCTTGACGGGTCACGCATCGGTAAGGGCAACAAAATTCACCAGGGTGCTGTTATCGGTGCTCTACCTCAGGATTTTCACTACCGTGGTGAGAAGTCGTATGTGAAGGTGGGTGACAACAATATCATTCGTGAGAATGTTGTCATCAACCGTGGTACCTACCGTGATGGCAGTACCATTATCGGCAACCACAACTACCTGTTGGAAGGTACTCACATCAGTCACGATACCGTGGTTGGTACCAACTGCGTGTTTGGCAATGGTGTGGAGATTGCCGGCGACTGTGTTATAGGCAATGGCGTCATCTTTTCTACTGGCGCCATCCAGAATGCCAATACCCGTGCTGGCGATATGTCATTGATTCAAGCGGGCTGTGCCTTCTCGCACGATGTACCTCCATATGTCATTGCTGGTGGCAGCCCCATGGAATATGGTGGCCCCAACACGAGGATTATGGATTTTGCTGGTGTTGATAAGAAGGTGCAGAAACACATTGCTAATGCCTACCGTCTACTGTTTAATGGAAAGACCAGCGTGTTCGATGTTATCAAACAGATTGAGGATCAGGTGCCCGATAGCCCTGAAATTCAGAACATCATCACGTTCCTGAAAGGTACTAAGCGTGGTATCATGTGTAAGTAATAACAACAAATATAGTGCAAATAGTAATCCCCGCCAATTGGCGGGGATTACTATTATTGATTAGTCGTCAGGATTACCTTTGTAGTGGTAGGGCTTCAGCATGGGGTTGTCGCCAAGATCCATTTCGGGTATTCCTTCATCCTTTATAATGCGGTCTTGGTTTTTGCCGCGTACGTTACCTTCTGTCATCACAAAGTCATCGTAGTTGAGGAAAGGGATGACGATGCCAAAGATGCCTATACCTTCGCGTAGTCCTTCTGTGTGAACATTGTTGACTACATGTGCTGTTGAGAATAATGCGTGGTGATAGACTTCCACACGGTTGTTACGATGGAAAATGGTTAATATCTCCTTATCGTCGAATAGGGTGTCTGCTTCTGTGAAGGGACGGCGTATGTTATTGAATACTTCATCCACTGGGTCGCAGCGCTTTTCATAGTTGTCTTGTATGCATTCGCGGATGTTGTCATTCATCTGTGCATACATTTCTTCGTCAGAGGGAACGGTCACAAGCGCGACAATCAGCAGTATGAAAACGATAACTCCAAAAATGATAATCTTACCTAGGCAACTGTTCGTGAATTCTGTTGACATGGATTGTTTTTTGTAGGTGCTTCTGTTGGTTGGTTCCATTATATTTATAATATTAGTTGTTATTTGCTATGTATGAGGTTCATAAATTCCTGACGGGTTTTGGCCTGATTGAAAGCTCCGCTAAAATCACTGGTGGTGGTAATGCTGTTTTGTTTCTCAACGCCGCGCATCTGCATGCACATGTGGCGTGCCTCGACGACAACCATGACCCCTAAGGGGTGGAGGGTTTGCTCGATGGCCTCCTTGATTTGCAGTGTCATACGTTCCTGCACCTGTAGACGATGGCTGTAGATGTCTACCACGCGGGCTATTTTCGAGAGTCCCGTGATATACCCGTTAGGAATGTATGCTACATGAGCCTTGCCGTAGAAGGGCAACATGTGGTGTTCGCAGAGCGAGAAGAAGTCGATGTCCTTGACAATAACCATCTGCGAATAGTCTTCCTTAAACAGGGCCTGTCGTAGCACTTCATGGGCATCTTCCTCATAGCCCCGAGTCAGTGTCTGCATGGCTTTGGCCACACGCATAGGGGTTTTGAGCAGTCCTTCACGCTCCGGGTCTTCACCCAACAGTTTCAGAATTTCCTTATAGTGCTCGGCCAGCGGCTCAAGTCCATCGCGGTATGTTTCGTTTCCCAGACTCACTTTTCTGATTCTAAACTTTATACTTTAAACTCTTAATACTGTACCGTAATCTTTCCCTTGACGATAGATGCCTGGTTATAGCCCAGATTACGTAGTTGTACCAGCATCTGGTGGGCTTCTTCGTAGGTACGGTAGTTGCCTACTCGGCAAATCCAACGTGGCGAGTAGAAATGTACGTACACGGGTACGTTGGCAAAGTGGGACTTGATATTGTTGCCTATCTGCTCAGCCTTAATACGGTCATTGCGTGAGTTACCTCCCGCAAAAGCCTGTACGCGGTAGCCGTTAACCTTCACGCCACCACGCATCACCTTCTTGCTCAGGTCGGGTGATATCTCGTCCACCTCGCCATTTCCTGTGGCAGAACCACTGGACACATTAGCATTGTTTGAAGGCTTTGTCCCAGATGTTGTGGCACTATGTGGTGTGGCAGGTTGGTTGGGAGATGTCGGTGTCGTCGCCTGCTTGGTGTTATTCAGTACCTCGCTGTTGACCAGTTTGTCAATGTCTGCATCCTGATGGATGGTCACCGTGCCCTGTCCGTTGCCGTTCTGCTGTTGGATACGCTGGGTAAACGTCTGTGCAGATAAAGGTAAAAAAGTAAAAAGGTAAAAGGGTAAAACCATGAGAACCTTTTTAATGATTGAATAATCCGAGATTGTCATCATAATGCTACGTTTTTACTTCTTTACTTTTTTACCTTATTTATTTTTTTATTTCCAAGCGTCGATGATGCCCTTGAAATCAGCACACTTCAGTGAAGCGCCACCAATCAGGCCACCGTCGATGTCAGGCTTTGCAAACAGCTCAGGAGCGTTGCTGGCCTTGCAGCTTCCACCATAGAGAATGCTGGTGTCGTCGGCTACTGCCTGACCATACTTCTCAGCGATGATGCTGCGGATGTAAGCGTGAATCTCCTCAGCCTGCTCAGCGGTAGCTGTCTTACCAGTACCGATAGCCCAGATGGGTTCGTAGGCGATGATGATCTTGCGGAAATCCTCCTCAGCCAAGTTGAACACGCTGCCCTCGAGCTCGGCTTTTACAACCTCGTTCTGCTTGTTGGCCTCACGCTCTGCCAGGCTCTCACCGATGCAGAAGATAACCTTCAGACCGTTCTTCTGAGCCAGTAGCACCTTCTCCTTCAGGATTTCGGGAGTCTCCTTGTAATATTCGCGACGCTCGCTATGACCCAGAATTACGTACTGAGCACCAGTAGACTTAATCATTTCAGCACTAACTTCACCAGTGAAGGCACCCTTCTCCTTGTCGGCACAGTTCTCGGCACCCAGGCCAATCACGCTGCCCTCGAGCACCTGAGCAACAGATGCAAGGTGGATAAACGGTGTGCAGATGACCACGTCACAATTGGGCTTGTCTGCTGCCAGTGCTTCATTCAGTTCCTTTGCCAGGGCTACGCCCTCCTGCAGGTTCAGGTTCATCTTCCAGTTGCCTGCTACAATCTTTTTTCTCATGTTCTTTTTACGTTTTAAAAGTTGATATATCTTTTCTTTATTCTTTTTGTCCTTATTCTTAATCCAGTTCGACCACATCCAAAGTCTATCTGCCAGGGTGAGTAACAAAAGCGGTAACACATACCATAGCAGAATGTAGAGTATCTTTTGTGGCACAGAGTTCTCTGGCATCTGTCCAATCTTCAGAAATTGCAACTGCTTGGTCAGCACTTCTCCGCTGGGTAGTCGGTTGTGACTCCATTTGCCGATGATCTTGCCATCCTTCAGCAACATCAGTCCTGGATTGCTACGAATCATCGTTTTCAACACGATGTCGTCCGTCTGGCAGAAAGGGTACTCGGCACCGGTACGGTCTCTCCACTGTTGTATACCCTGTATGCCACTGGCTGTCAGACAGTAGAAGGGATAGTCGTAGTCCTGTGCGTACTCATGTACTTCGTTAATACGATCCAACTGCGAATCATCAGCCTGTTCCAAGTGTGGCGACACCAACAGAAACGTGTAGCTCTGATTTAGCAATAATGGCTCTGTGATGTCTTCACTCTCTGCAGCCTCTTGGTCGTCAGCCGTATGTTGTTGGCTGTCCGATTCAGTACTGCTTGGAAGTCGTTCCACGAAGAAGTCTGCATAGGGCGACTCTTCACCATCCATCATCTTCAGCCAGCCAGTCCTGAGGTCGGTGCCCACATGATAAGGGCGGAAGTCGAAGTAGGGCAGGTCGTAGAGTGACCATCCAGACACGGCAACGATGAACAGTGCCGAGTAGTTGATGACAATCCACTGGTTCGACCGCGATATGAATCGCATCATTTCCAACGGCCACAGTCTCACGATAATGGCCAGTACCAATAGCACCACATTCTTGCCCAGCGTCTGCCAGTTGGTCAGCACGATGGCATCACCGAAGCATCCGCAGTCGCTGATGGGATTGGTCAGTGCCAGCCACAGCGTGATAGGTGTCATCACAAGCATCAGTATCAGTGTCAGCATCGTCACCAGACGGCGGCGGATAGCAAACAGCAGACAGATGCCTAGTCCAAATTCTATGGCCGATAGCAACACCGCTGCGCCCAGCGTGGCAATGTCAGGCACATATTGTGCCAACTCGACGGCCTGTAGATAGTCGTGTATCTTATATTGTGTTCCCAGCGGGTCAACGGCTTTGACAAATCCTGACAGTATCAGAACGATAGCCAGCACCAGTCGCGCTATGTTTACTCCCGCCTTCTTCACTTTATTCCTTTAGCTTAATCGCTCCAAAAACAGCATAGTTGATGATGTCCATATAATTGGCATCAATACCTTCGCTCACCAGTGTACCGCCTTGCAAGTCCTCAATTTCCTTGATACGCTCTATCTTGGTCAGAATGAAGTCGGTGTATGAACTGACGCGCATCGAACGCCACGCCTCATCATAATCGTGATTCTTACGCTTCATCAGTTCCAAAGCCTCCTGGGCATGCTGGTCATAGAACGCCATCGCCTCGTCATTGGTGATGTCGATAGTATCGCTGAAACCGCGTTCCAACTGGATAAGACCTACGATGCCGTAGTTGATAAGCGCAATAAATTCAGGACGGATGCCTTCACCCACCAGAGATTCTTTCTTGATTTCCAGTGAACGGATGCGCTTGGCCTTGATAAACAGTTGGTCAGTCAGCGACTCCGGACGCAGAATGCGCCATGAGGCTCCATAGTCGTGGAGTTTTTTCTCGAACAGTTGTCGGCATTCGCTGATGGTCTGTTCGAACTGTGCGTTCGTTTTTGCTTCGTTGTTAGCCATAATCGGGTGCAAAGGTAATAAAAAGTTTAGAGTTTAGAGTTTAAAGTTTGGAGAATTTTCGTTTTTCAGCCATTTTTTTGCGAAAAAATGCGTATCTTTGCACCTCGAAATAGAAATATATCAGGATGAAGCTCTATTCAGATGCCGCATTGGCTAAAATATTGGATCAGGAAATCTTCCGCCAAATCAGCCATGTAGCCGATACGATGGGTGTCGAGTGCTACGTGGTGGGCGGCTATGTTCGTGATATATTCCTTGAACGTCCGTCCAATGATATCGACGTCGTGGTGGTGGGCAGTGGCATCGCTGTGGCTGAGCAGCTGAAGCATGAACTGGGCAGGAAGGCCCACCTCTCTGTGTTCCGTAACTTTGGAACTGCTCAGGTTAAGTTTCGTCAGAAGGGTAAAGAGTACGAGGTGGAATTTGTTGGTGCCCGTAAGGAGAGCTATAGTCACGACTCGCGTAAGCCTATCGTAGAGGATGGTACGTTGGAGGATGACCAGAATCGTAGAGATTTCACCATCAATGCGATGGCCATTTGTCTGAATAGCAAGCGCTTTGGTGAGTTAGTAGACCCATTCAATGGTATTGCTGACCTTGAGGATGGCATCATTGCTACGCCTCTCGATCCGGAAGTTACGTTCAGCGATGATCCCTTGCGCATGATGCGCTGCATCCGTTTCGCCACTCAACTGAATTTTCGGATAGAAGATGCTACCTTTGAGGCCTTGCAACGTATGGCTGATCGTATCAAGATAGTCAGTGGCGAGCGTATTGAGGTGGAGCTCAACAAAATCATAATGGCACCCCATCCCAGCATTGGCTTCGAACTGTTGCAGCGCTCAGGACTCCTACAAATCATCCTGCCCGAACTGGCCGCCCTCGACATCGTCGAGAAACGCGAAAACCGTGCTCACAAGAATAACTTCTATCATACTCTTGAAGTTCTCGAGAATGTCACTAAAACCAATAGCCAAGAGCCAACGGCTAATAGCCAAAACGTCCTTTGGCTCCGTTGGACTGCCTTGCTTCACGATATCGGCAAGACCAAGACGAAACGCTGGGAACCGACTGTTGGTTGGACGTTCCATAACCACAACCTCATTGGTGCCAAGATGGTGCCTCAGATATTCCGTCGACTTAAGTTGCCCATGGGTGTTGAGATGAGGTATGTCCAAAAACTTGTTGACCTTCATATGCGTCCGCAAGTCATTGCCGACAGTGAGGTCACTGACTCTGCCGTACGTCGTCTTATTAGTGATGCTGGTGATGACATCGACGACTTGATGACACTTTGCGAGGCTGATATTACGTCTAAGAACGAGGTGAAGAAGAAGATGTTCCTTGAGAATTTCCGTGTCGTTCGCGAAAAACTGGCTGATCTCAAGGAAAAGGACTACAAACGTCTGCTCCAGCCCGTTATTGATGGCAACGAGATTATGGAACTCTTTCATTTGCAACCCTCTCGTGAGGTAGGTGTCTTGAAACAGTTCCTCAAGGATGCCGTATTAGATAATAAGGTGGAGAACGAGCGTGAACCCCTTATGCAGCTCCTAATGCAGAAGGCTCATGATATGGGGCTTAAAAGTTGATAGTTCAAGCTTCAAAGTTTGAGGTTCAAAGTTAAGATATAAAACAAAGAAAGCCTCGCAACATTGCGGGGCTTTTACTTTTCCACTCTTTCTTTCGATTACTTACGGAGACCGAGGGCCTTGATGAGTTCACGATAGCGAGTGATGTCCTTGTTGTAGAGGTACTTCAGGAGCTTACGACGACGACCTACCATCTTTGTCAGTGCACGAGCGGTACCGAAGTCCTTGTGGTTCTTCTTCAGGTGCTCGGTGAGGTGCTGAATACGATAGGTGAACAAGGCTACCTGGCTCTCTACTGAACCGGTGTCCTTAGCGTCTTTGCCATACTGGCCGAAAATCTCAGCCTTTTTAGCTTGATCTAAATACATTGTTTTGTTTGTGATTATAAATGTTTGCAATAACATCTTTCAGACGCTTCTCCCTGCCTAATCACGGGCGGTTTGCGTCGTCAAATGCTTCGGATTTTCCGAAATGCGGCTGCAAAGGTACGAATAAGTGAGCAAATAACCAAAGAAAATCACATTTTTTTTGTTTTTTCAAACGAAAGTCTCCCTTTTTGCCCTTTCATACCAGTACGATGGCTTTAACGGGATTAGGAGCCAGTGTTGATTCCGGGAAATAGTAGCCCAGTCGCAGCACAAAAGCAATTTGCTGTCCTTTTTCCGTATGGACTCCCGTAGGTTCCTCGTCGAGCGTGTCGTCGAAATAGCCTCCCACGGCTCCGCGTATATAGTCCGGATAACTCATCGTGGGATCGCCTACACTGGCCAGACAAGCGTTAATAAAAGGTACCTGTGTAAGCAGGAAATGCTCTATGTCATCTGCCAACAGTTTGACGTTATCGTTAGTTGTTGCCAGTTCTGGTTTCTCGCCATTCGTAGCCAGCCATTTGACAATTGGCTGAAGGGCCTCACGTTCATGCCGCAAGTCATAGATACGGTCGTTCAGTGATATGAAGGTGCGTATGGCGTCATTGTACACCATCATCTGCTCAGCAGTCAAGTGTCTGTTATGCGCTTGCTCAGCCTCTTGGGCCTGACGCTCTTTGCGCCTTTCGCGAATCTTCAGAAATGCTGTGGCACCAGCAGCTACAGCTGTAACTCCTAATGTGGCAAGAGCTGCCCATGTCGACTTGTTATTTTTCAGTTCCATCATATTCATGTTTATTTTTCTGCAAAGGTAGTGTAAATCGAGCAAAAAACCAAATTAATTAGTTATTTGTTTTGTATTATCCTCGTTTCTTCGTACCTTTGCACCCGAAAATGGATTAAATGGGTATGCAGGATATCAGAAATATTGCGATTATCGCACATGTAGACCACGGCAAAACGACGCTCGTGGACAAGATGATGCTGGCCGGAAACCTGTTCCGTGAGGGACAGAACCTGTCGAGCCAGGTGTTGGATGCTAACGACCTGGAGCGCGAACGAGGCATCACGATTCTTTCGAAGAATGTCAGTATTAACTGGAAAGGAACGAAGATTAACATTATTGACACCCCGGGTCACTCTGACTTTGGCGGTGAAGTGGAACGTGTATTAAATATGGCCGATGGCTGTCTGCTGTTGGTGGATGCCTTTGAAGGACCGATGCCTCAGACACGCTTTGTGTTACAAAAGGCTCTCCAGATTGGTTTAAAGCCCATCGTGGTGGTTAACAAAGTCGACAAGCCCAACTGTCGCCCCGAGGAGGTCTATGAGATGGTGTTCGACCTGATGTTCTCGCTCAATGCTACGGAAGATCAGTTAGATTTCCCCGTAGTATATGGCTCGGCCAAGAACGGTTGGATGGGTGAGGACTATAACAAGCCTACAACGGATATAACATATTTATTAGATAAGATTGTGGAGGTGATTCCCGCCCCTAAGCAGATAGAGGGTACACCTCAGATGCTGATTACGTCGCTCGACTATAGTTCGTATACGGGCCGTATTGCCGTGGGACGTGTTCATCGTGGTACGCTGAAAGACGGCATGCAGGTGACCATCGCCCATCGTGACGGTACGATGGAGAAGACGAAAATCAAGGAATTGCATACTTTCGATGGTATGGGCCACTCGCGTATCGAACAGGTGGACTGTGGTGACATTTGTGCTGTTATCGGACTGGAGAGGTTTGAGATTGGCGACACTATCTGTGATATGGAGACCCCCGAAGCTCTGCCGCCTATTGCTATTGATGAGCCTACCATGTCGATGCTGTTCTGTATCAACGATTCACCGTTCTTTGGCAAGGAAGGTAAGTTCGTTACCTCACGTCATATCAACGATCGTTTGGAAAAGGAGTTGGAGAAGAATCTGGCTCTGCATGTAGAGCAGTTTGAGGATAGCACTGACAAATGGGTGGTCTCTGGACGTGGTGTGCTGCACCTCTCTGTGCTTATCGAGACCATGCGCCGTGAGGGTTATGAGTTGCAGGTTGGCCAGCCGCAAGTCATCTATAAGGAGATTGACGGCCAGAAGTGTGAACCTATTGAGGAACTGACCATTAACGTCCCCGAGGAGTTTGCCTCGAAGATGATTGACATGGTGACCCGCCGTAAAGGTGAGATGACCTCGATGGAGAGCCAGGGCGAGCGCACCAATATCGAGTTCGACATTCCCTCGCGTGGCATTATCGGCCTGCGTACCAATGTGCTTACCGCCTCACAGGGCGAGGCCATCATGGCCCACCGCTTCAAGGAGTATCAGCCATATAAGGGCGAGATTGAGCGCCGCGTTAACGGTTCGATGATATCGATGGATACGGGCAATGCCTTTGCCTACGCTATCGACAAGTTGCAGGACCGTGGTAAGTTCTTCATCGATCCGGGAGAAGACGTCTATATGGGTCAGGTGGTTGGAGAGCATGTTCATGACAATGACCTCGTCATCAATGTCTGCAAGGCTAAGCAGTTGACTAATGTGCGTGCCTCAGGTACCGACGACAAGGCGCGTATCATTCCCAAGGTGGTGATGTCGCTGGAAGAATGTCTGGAATATATCAAGGAAGACGAATTGGTGGAGGTAACGCCCAAGTCCATGCGCATGCGCAAAATTATTCTTGACCACGACCAGCGTAAAAAGGCCAATAAACAGTAAAAGAGAATGCTCAATAGCTGGCCGTGCAGAGTATGCCGGCAGCAATAACACGGTCGCGGATGGCGTCAAGCTGTTCGCGACTGGCTTTTTCTAATCCGTGGGCAGGCGTCTCGCGGTCGATGGTGTAGACCATGACCTGCTGGGGCTTGATTTGACAAACAACGTCAAGCCAAGGACCGACATACTGCTCTCCGGTATTGTCGACACTCTCACCCTGATACTGGCCTCGCATGAACATAGTCTGGATGATGATGTGTCCGTTAAAGGCCTTCATGCGGTCAATGATGGTATTAACGTCGTAGTGGCCGTTGGGACGGTCGACCTTGTTGATATAGGAAGTGTCAACAGTGTCAAGTTTCAAGATGTTGTCGTCAACCAGCATCAGTGCGTCGTGAACAGACTGGCGGTGTATCATGGTTGAGTTAGAGAGTACGCAGACCTTGGCCTTCGGACAGTACTGGTTGCGCAGACGAATGGTGTCGCCAATGATTTCTGCAAAGTGCGGATGACCCGTCGGCTCGCCATTGCCTGCAAAGGTAAGCACGTCAGGCAGCTGGCCTTCAGACGTCATGTACTGCAAGGTCTGTTCCAGCTTTTCTGCTACCTCGTCACGTGTCGGAATGGGCTTGGTTGGGCGATGCTCGGCATTAAAGCCGCACTCGCAATAGATACAGTCAAAGCTGCACACCTTACCGTCAGCAGGCATGAGGTTGATGCCAAGCGAGATACCTAACCGGCGACTATGAACGGGCCCGAAAATGGGCGAAGGATAGATTATCGTACTCATAATGCGTGCAAAATTACGCTTTTTATGTGAAAAAACAAAAATTTTTCACTTTTCACTTTTCATTTTTCACTTTATTTATTACCTTTGCACACAAAAGCGTGCGAGAACAGACTTCACCTTAGCAATAAGCTTGCTTATTGCGTTCGGTTTGCGCTGTCCTTGGCACGAAATTAGGTGTATTACGTCTAAATGAAATTATGAGTAATAAGAAGAAAAGCCCCCGCAACCGTCGAGGTATGCAGGTGGTAACGTTATGTATAAGCACTACCATGGTGTTGATTCTGCTGGGAATGGTGGTGTTCTCTGTATTGTCGGCTCGCAACTTGTCGGCTCACATGAAAGAACATCTGACCATGACCATTATCCTGAAGGATTCGGTGACGGTGAACGAGGCACACTTGATGTGTCGTGACCTGTATCATCGTCCATATAGCCGAAACATCGACTATATCAGCAAAGAGCAGGCTCAACGCGAACAGGCGAAGGAACTGGGCAGCGACCCGTCGGAGTTCTTGGGTTTCAATCCCTTCCCCGCAACGCTGGAGGTGCAACTGAAGTCGGACTATGCCAACCGCGACTCGCTGAAATGGATTGTGAAGGAGGTGCAGAAGGACGACCGTGTCAGCGACATCAGCTATATGGAGGATTTGATGGACAAAGTGAACCGAAACCTCAGCCGTGTGAGTATCGTGCTGCTGGTGTTGGCTGTGTTGCTGACGTTCGTGTCGTTCTCGCTTATCAGCAATACGGTGCGTCTGAGCGTCTATGCCCGTCGTTTCGTCATCCATACGATGAAACTGGTGGGTGCCTCGTGGGGCTTTATCCGTAAGCCATTCCTGAAACAGGCCATCTGGATTGGTGTGATAGCTGCTATTTTGGCTATCTGTGTGTTGGGTGCATGTGTCTATGGATTGTTCCTGACGCAGCCTGGTATCGAGGATGTGGTGACATGGCAGGTGCTAGCTATCACGGCAGCTGCTGTGTTGGTGTTCGGCATTGTTATCACGGCGCTGTGCGCCTGGTTGGCTGTCAACAAGTTCCTGAAGATGACGGCAGGTGAGCTTTATAAGATTTAATTGATAAATGAAAATTGATAATTGAAATATGGATAAGAGAGAATTTGCGTTTGGTCGCATGAACTACATTCTGCTGGCAGTGGGTATGGCAGTGGTTATTATCGGCTTCCTGCTGATGAGTGGCAGTGGTTCGTCGGATACCAATTACGACCCCGACATTTTCAGTGCCCGCCGCATCAAGGTGGCTCCAGTGGTTTGTCTGTTAGGTTTTGTTTCTATGATTTATGCTGTCGTGCATCGTCCTAAGGTTGATAGCCAGGATGCTGTTGAACAGAGTAAGGAGGTTGAGGCATGACATGGCTTGAGACTGTTATCATTGCGATTGTTGAGGGACTGACGGAGTTTCTGCCCGTATCCTCTACAGGTCACATGATTATTACGCAGAACCTGTTGGGGATTCCACAAGGTGACCCCTTTGTGCATGCTTTTACGTTTATTATCCAGTTTGGTGCTATCCTGTCGGTGGTTTGTCTCTATTGGAAGCGTTTCTTCGTCTTTGACAATACGCCGGCACCTGCAGGAAGTAACCTGTTCCAGAAGCTCAAGCACAGATTCTATTTTTACTGGCTGCTCATCGTGGGTGTCTTGCCTGCTGTGGTCATCGGCTTGCTGGCCAAGAAGTCGGGTTTGCTTGACTGGTTGCTCGACTCCGTATTGGTAGTAGCCATCATGCTGGTGGTGGGCGGTGTGTTTATGCTGTTCTGCGATAAGCTGTTCAACAAAGGCAGTGACGCTAATAAAGTGAACGAGAAACGAGCTTTCAACATTGGTCTCTATCAGTGTATTTCCG
>Ga0265298_10001786_pt1 | contig 31474 bp, 53 predicted proteins | sample AusTroGonzalo_MG_3_FD_193486 | JGI IMG/M metagenome (GOLD analysis project Ga0265298, IMG submission 193486) | Bovine rumen microbial communities from tropical cattle in Woodstock, Queensland, Australia - Gonzalo_01 | ecosystem: Host-associated > Mammals > Digestive system > Stomach > Rumen ... | reverse complement strand
CTAAATCAGCAATATTATTTTCAGTATCATCATAAATAATATTAACTTTATCTTCTGTTAGAGAAAGATAAATAATACCAGGCACACTAGTGTGGTCATATTCTACTACTGTCCAAGATTCTTCTTCTACAATAAAATTAGTTGCTCGATCTATAGAATAACGTGGCATTAATAATTCAGCATATTTATTTGGTTGTGGTGTAATTAAACTATTCCAAGTTCTAAAATTTGCTTTAACTTTCGAGTCTAAAGAACTTACAAAATATGACCAAGATTGCTGTAAATGTCCTTCACTATCAATCCATTTCATTAAGTAATTACAGCGCACAATCCAAAAGCTTCTAAAAGTGCCATTAACCTTTTTTTCTTCTTGAATAATAATCCATTTCTCAATAGAACCATCATCAAGCGTCCAATTCATAATATCTCCTACTTTAATAGGAATATTATTTGCAACTTCTAAAAACATTATTTTTTCATATTCTTTATCTTTACTTGTAAGAATAATACCATCAAAGTAAATACCACGTTCAACAGAAAGATTTCTAATAGTATGAGGAGATTCGGCAAGCCATTTTTCAAAAGAACGTATGCCGCCGTTTCTTATTCGTTCAGCAGTTGTTTCACCCAAATGATTTATGCGGGAAAAATATACATCAAGATAATTCACTTGGAACCTCTAAACCGCCAATTAAATTCATACATTCAAAAATAGTTGATCTAAAATAATCATATTTTAGAAGATATAATGAATTTAATTTACCAATTAAAGCCCAATAGTTAATTGAATTTGGACCTAATCCGCGCAATTCAATTATAATTGAATTTAAAAATTTTTCCCAATCACCATTTTCTTTTTCTTTTTCACAAAGCACTCCATAAAGACGACCTTTTAATTTATTTTTATAACCTTCAAAGGTTTCATCATATAGCATTCTTTTTACCTGCCAATTTCTTAAATAAAATTGCTGGGGTTTTTTCACGCGAACGATCATAAACCCCTTCTGCCTTATGAACTTCTAAGTTTATAGCAGATTCTAATTTATTTAATTTATCTAAATGATTTGCTTGTGAAAAATCTTTATCGGCATATAGCTAACGAATATTCTCCCAACTTGCAATACATCTTTTAACCCATTCATGTTTCATATAAAGCGCCAAAAGTTGTATTTCGTCATTGGTTAAATCTCCTACAAATTGATAAGTTTGTAATTGAGGAGTATTTTCTTCTGTTTGATTTTCTCCTAAATTAACTTCTTCTATGTCCAAACTTACACGCGGATACTTAAACCTAAAAATAGCAATTTTGAGAAGTTCTTGCCAATCCCGCTCAACGATTGCCAGTTCTTCCTCAAGAGTCCATTCATCCGCGGTAATGCGCGCTAAAAAGGCGTCATACACCTTGAGAAAGGGAGTAGCCATAATTACTTCTCTTCAGCCTGATGTTTTACTGCAATTGCTTGAATAACATCAATGCCGCAATATGTTTTAATTAGAGCGGTAAATGCATTATCAGTAATATTGTTTTCTACAACATACTGCACAATAGTATCTTTTGCCGCAGAAGGAGCAATCTTAATATAATTAGCAAAAGCAGTAATATCACGATTTTCAATCATCTTGATAATTTCTTCCTTCTCCTTTACATTAGCAGGAGTTTCAATAACTGCACGCTCTTCTGGAACACCTTCAATCTTAATATATCCACCACGAATCATATTTTGAATACCAGGCTCATACATTAAATCTTCATATTCAGTTGGAGTTAATGTAATAACCCTATTAGGTGATAAACTGCGGCTTCTCATTGAACCGTCTGAAGTACCTACAACAACAGTAGCAGAACTAATATTCTTTAAAGTGATTTTTCCCATATTATTTTCCTCCTTTAACTCTAAAAGAAAAATGGGATGGGCGAGACTCTCACCCACCCCATTGTTATTGGTTTATTACATATTAATTAATTATGGATGCGCAGTAGCATAAGCGGTAGCAATAGCAGCGTCTAGAGTATCATTATAATCCTTCCAACCATCTGCTTCAATACCAGCATTATAATAAATGCCCCAATAATTTGGAGTACCTACCATAGCTACGCCAACCTTTAGATAGCCCTGTAGAACGATCTGATTATCGCCCTCGTGATCATCCCACTCACGGAAGTATGGAGAGCCTTCAAAACCTAGCTTAATTAGCTTTTCCTTGCCAGCAGGAATTACATAAGCAAAAGAAGGATTCATAACTAGCTTCTCATTCTTCTCATCAGTATAAGACTGTGGCATTACAACAACTGGGAATCCACGGAACTTACCAATATAACCCTGTTCACGTACTTCAATCATATCCTGATCAGAAATCTTAACGCCATACTTTGTACCTTCGGTATAAACAATAGCATTAGTCATTTCAGCAGCAAACTCTGGGGAGCAATAAATAACTGGAGAACCATAAGCAGCAACTACGTTGCAAAGCTTTACCATAGAAGCAGGATCAAAACCAGAAGCAATAACCTTATTCTTAGATGGACGACCAGCCATATTCCAAGAACTTAGTAGAGCTTCCTGAACCATTTCAAAAATACGATCAGTAATACCTTGCTGAATAATCTCATAAATGTCAGTCATATTTTCGATGCCATCAAGATAGCGCTCGAAATCAACATAACCAGCTCCACCAATAGCCATTGGATACACATCAAACTTATCGCGGTCTAGTCTGAAGGTCTCATAGTTACCAGATTCAGTAGCACGAGTTACAAACTGACGACCACGCTGCTTGCCGCGAGTTACACGGAACTCTAAACGAGAACCCTGTGGTACACGGATAATTTCAGTAAACATATCTAGAGCGCTCTGAATATTCTGTGGTAGAACATCCTCTAGATTCTGAGATAGTAATTCAAATAGATCAATCTTATTACGCTCAAACTTATAGCGATTAATGCGGCCCTTATCGTCGCAAAGTAGCTTGGTTAGCTCGTCGCGAAGGGCGGCTTCATAGTCATAATTTTCGGCGGCGAACTCAGCAGGAACCTTGCGGCCGAAAACACCATTCATTAGAACTTGTAGCTTATTCATAGTTCGCACCTCCCATTATAGACTAATAATCTGATACTTAATGCCTTTCTCGCCATTAGGTACAGTATAATATTTTACAACCTTACCATAGATACCTTCATAATTCTGTGGTAGAGTCTTTACAAGCTGTGGTACACACTTAGTACCAGAAGCAGGAATAACTACATAAGCAACATTAGAAGCAGTAGCAAAATAGGTATCAATTGCAGCTTCATTAGCAAATACAGTATCATCATACTGTAAGCAATTGGTGGTAACAGTGTCGCCTACACCTAGAATACCTACACGAGGATAATCGCCGGCGACTTTGCGGCCAAAATTCTTTAGGCCGTAATGATAATCATCATATTCTTTTTCAGCAGTATAAACAATACCAATAGGCTTGTCAGTAGTAGCGGCGGGAGCATTAATAGCACCAGCGGCCTTATCTGCAACTACCCACATACCATTCTCACAAGGAGCCTGAGGGGTAAAAGCAGAGCCTAGAGGAGTTTGAGAAACTACCATACCAGTCTTTGGGAAAGCTACCTGATTTAGCTCAAGACTAGCATACTTTTCATGTGGAAATCTTGTTAGAGCCATAACATTTTCCCTCCTTAATTTTTACGATACTTTTCCATAAATAACGCGAATTGAGTTTGTTCTGGATCTGGTAGTGGCACTTTCTTTACTTCACCGCCAGTCATTTGCTTATTGGCAAATACAATAGCCAACTTGCTCTCCAATTCATCATAAGAGAAGTCATTAACCATAGTTTTAATTGGATTAATTTCTTCTTCTGTAAGAATTTTTTCATACTTTTCTACCAATTCATTTTTGCGAGTATTCTCAGCTTCAATAGCTTGTGATTGATAAGCTTGTAGAGAATTTTGTAATTCTTGATTAGTAGAGCGTAGAGTTTCTAATTCAGTATTAGCACTGTTTTGGAAAGCTTCTAATTCTTCAATTCGTGCTTGCGCAGTATTTAAATTTTCTTGTAGTTGATTGTAGGATTCTTGCAACTCATTAAATTGAGTCTGTAGGGTCTCAAATTCAGAAGGCTCAGCAGAAGTTTCTTCTACCTGTACTTCTTCTTCAACAGTTTCAGTTACTTCAAAAGTTTCCTCTACAGTAGTTTCTTCAACTGTTTCTACAGTTTCTTCAACTACAGTAGTCTCTTCAAAAGTCTCTGGAGCAGCTGTTTCTTCGGTTTGAGGATCTACAACTTGAGTTTCAAGCTCCTGATTTTCAAAATCATTCATTGGTTGTTCTCCTCCTTCTTGATTTTTTTCCGCCTCTTCAACTTGTGTTTTGAGGTCAAACAGAAGTGAAGAGAACTTCTCATATTGAGATTTATAATTTTCGTCAGCCTTTTCAAAAAAAGCTGAAGCCGAAAAACACGGTTCGTGAGAGCCAATTATACATAGACCCATAATCGCGGCCTTTGTGTAAACAAAATATTCTATTCCATTAATGTCAGCCCAATCACCTTCAATTGAATTAACATCTAATTCCATAGACTGATTTTGCCCAACAACAAAATTCGCTTCTTCAAAATATCGAACAAATAATACGACAGAGAACACAGCATATTCGCGCTGCACTCCATCACTATCGGTAAATAATTGCCATCCTTCAAAACCTTCAACATAGCCATAAGCATTAGCTAATGTTGGTCCGGTATGCCCTGCCCAACTTTTGGACTCTGGGTCAAAAAATCCAACAACAGGGGTGTCGCCGCGAGTGGCACTGTCGATTAACATTTCCGCAACGCTATCTTTAATATAAGAACCATTGCGATTACCATATCTGGTAAAAACACCAACTTTTAAGCGGCCTATACCGTTTGTATTTGAAATGGGTTCTAAAGGAGAAACAATTACAGCATTATCAAAATATACAGGAATTTTCTTATCCATAATTATTCTCCTTATCCTGCGGCCGCAATATTGGCCTGTGTCTTTTCAGATTTTTGTTCATCAGGGAGTTCCGGACGACCTCCCTTATTATTTAAGTCATTACTCTTTTGATTATTTCCTGTTTTTTGTCCCGTAGAATTATTTTTTTCTTCGCTAGCAACTTCACCGCCAGGTGTAGTATAAGAAGACTGTAATGGAATCATTTTTTCTGACATCTTTAAGAAGTCATTTTCAAAATCCATTAAACTAATTTGATCACGTTGTTTAATTCCCATAGCTACGCCCGCGAACATTTTAGAATAACCATATTGTGCGGCACGGAAATAATTTTGTTGAATGTCTTGCCTATTAAAAACTGTAGTTGGTAAAAATTCAAAATCAAATTCTACACCATTGCGCGCAAATTTTTGATTTAAATGAAATTTAATCCAAGTTTCATAAGCATTTAAGAAAGAAATCATTAATGATTCATCTTTTTTAATAGAATAAGACAATGAAGAACTGCCATCTGCATTAAATAATAGAACACTTCGTCCTAACGCATCATATGCATTATTACGATATTTTTCAATTCTATCCTTAGATTGAGTTGCCGCAGAAGTATTTTGTAAATCTTCTAATGAAGTATCTCCAAATGTTGTAAGAACATCAACAGTGTCAATATCACTTAACATATCTGCAACAGAAGCGTGAATATCAGCAACTTCATCAAGTTGAAATACTAACTCACCATCTTTATCAGTAGGCATCTTCTGAATTAGTAATTTATAAAGTTCATTTTCATCTCGTTTTTCTTCACGCACAACAGCATCTTCTAATTTTTTTAATTGCGGAATACTTGCTAAAAGTAATGGAATTTGATCATCCGTATGAGTAAAACAAACACCGCCATTTATCGCTGGAATTTCTACCCAAGGATCAACTAATGTTTTTAATACATAATATTTATTCCAAGCCTATTGAATAACAAGAGGAAAATTTTTCAGAGCTTCTTCTCGCAATTGCTCATCTTTAATAGCGCTAAAATAATGTAAATTAAATTCAAGAATATTTAAATTATTAAAATCCTTAAAACGAGAGCGACAATATTCTATTGGCAAATCTTGAATAACAACTTTATCACCATCTTCTTGCAAAATCCCATAATAAATTCCTACTTTTAACCATTCTTTAGTAATATGTGTAAAAGTATTGGGAACATCCAAATTTTCTACAAATTGACAAGCAGTATCAAAATTCTTTAGAATTTGTGTTTTTGAACCTTTACCAGACATTATAGGAATTACTATTGTATCATATAGTGGTAAAGTAGCTAAGTAATCAATATTATTTTTATACTCACCATTTGTACGATAAAAATATAAAGATAATTGCTAGGCTGCGGATAATTCACCAGATTTAATTATTTCATAAATTGTTTCTAAAGTAAAATCATCGTGAACAGCAAAACCATTTCTAAAACCCCATCTAGTATATGATTTTTCATTTATAGGAGTGCGGCGATACTATCTTTTAATTTGTAATTTAAATTTAGAAAAATCATGCTTTTTCTCTCCCAAAATACTCACCCCCTTTTTCTAGGACTAAAGAAAGTATATTGACTGAAGTCACGTTTATTCTTCTTTTGTAATGCTTTATCTTCATAATATTTTACTCTATATAAACCATATTCTAGAGAAGAAAAACGGTCTTTTTCAATTGAACGCGAAATTCTATCAATCTTAAATTGATTTTGGATACCAGTTGGTTTTAATTTTAAATTATTAATTTCATCAACTAATCGTGAAGTCATTTCATAGGGAAGTAAGAAAACTCGTTTATCATATAAACTCATTTTTTGACCTTTCTTTGTTTTCATTAACTTATCTTTAACTATACGTTCATGCGCGAGTAATGATACTGTACCATTATTTATTTGCGCGAAAAAATTAGAATGGATAGCATCATCATTAGAAGAACCAGCTTTTATATCATAAATTATAGCATTTAGTTCGGGCCATGGTTCTTCACTCTCTGCCTTCTTATCCGGCGGCAAATGATGATCGTTGTTAAATGCGTAATAGGCTGGAAATTGTTCACCAGTTTTCGCATCAAAAGATGGTAAAACCATTGCATCAAGAAGGCCAATTCCAGGACCATTACCGTCAATAACAATCTCTCTGGGTTTATATAATTGAATAATTTTCTTTAAACGAGGAGCTTGCTCTGTGATATAGTTTGCTCCGTGAATAACTTCGATATAAACAACATTCTTTTTAAAACCATTATTGTTTGGTAATACTTTAATAACAGAAATCGCAGTATTTGCAGAATATCTAGCAATATCCGCACTTACTATATAAAAGGTGTTTGGATTAGTAGGATTTTCTTGTGCTTTTCTCTCACATTTTAATAAAGTTCTTCTCTTATTAATTTTTTTAGAGTCAAGCCACGCTTCTTTATTATTACCTGTCCAAATTGATAGAGATTCGCGAGCAAATGAATCTTCACTCATTGTATTAGAATAGCGTTGATCCATTAAAGTCGCTTTATCTATTAGCCCGTAATGTAGAGGGACTTCATAGGAAAGACCCCAAACAAAAGATTCAGATGGTCGTAAAACAGCATTTACGGCGCACTCAATAAGTTTACCATACATAAATACTGTTTTTTCGCGCGCGGTAGTAATGAAGATTTGAGCTGCGGAAGGCTCTTCTGGGTTAAGAGAACCATCAACTTCACGACGAGCAACGTTCATTTGAGGAAGAAGAACTTCATTGTAGTCCTCTTCTTCAATGGTCGCGCATTCCTCTAAAATGCCAGCGGTCGCGCGCAATCCACGGCTTGTGTCTTTTGAGACAACAGTAATCATACTACCATTGCGAAAACGTAATTCATAATAGTTACCACTTTTCTTTTCACCTTGTTGACCACCGCTTTCACGAGTTTGTAGCTCATTTTTTAGCATAGGCCAATGCCGCCAAATTTCATTAAATTTAGCTTCAGCAATTTTAATAACAGTTCCTTTTACATCAGAAGAAATGAAGATGTTAGAATTAGGTAGTAGGACGGCGCGCACAACAGAACTTAAATAAGCTGTAAATGATTTAGAAGTTGCGCGAGTGGCTGTCCAATAGTGATAACGGTAGCGCATAGACGCGCGCAAAGCAATACGCTAATAAAAGAAAAGATTGAAATTTTTCTTATCTTCTTCTGGCTAAATTGAATCTAGAAACAAATCTGGATAAAGTAACCAATAATTTAAGTATGAAGTAAAGAGTTCTTTATTTGCATCAAGAAATTCTTTTGTTAAAACAACGCCTTTTTCAACAGGGATTCCATCTTTCAGAAAGAGCTTATCTTCTGTCATACTAAATCACCTGCCAATTCATCCTCTCCCTCATACTCAATATTCGCCGTTTCATCAAATGAAACATCTTCATTTTCAATATTTTCAAGGCGTTCGGTTAAATTATAACGTTCACGCGCGTCTTCAACCTGTTCTGCGAAATTACCTTCATTTACCACTAATCGCTTCAAATAATTTTGAATGTTTTGCATACAGAAGTCAACTGAATCTTGCGGCTCCATATGCCATTTTGGATGCCATCCTTTTTTCCCATAATAAACCATTAATTCACCTACGCTTTCAAAGTCTGCGGCATTTTTTGCATTAGTAGCTTCAAAGTGCGCAATCTTGATTACGTTATCGCGAGCATCCATATCCTTCTTAATGTCTGCTCCTTCGCGCAAACCTTTCTTTATGCGAAGTTCAAGTTCACAAAGATCGCGCGCATAATGTTGAAGAATAGGAGTGGAAACATTTTGTGTAGCAACAATCTAATTATAGTATTCGTCTAAGAAAAAGAGCTCTTCATTAGTATAAGTGGGGGACCAAGTTTTTTTCAATTTACGAAGTTTTGCCGCAGATAGGGCCGCGATTTCTTCATCTATTGTGCCTTCTGCGCGAGCTTGCCGCCAACGTTCATTTTCATCTGCCCACTATAAGGACTGATAATGGTCATCAAGTAGTGTGTTAAAGTAGGCAGTTAAGGTATGATCTTTATGAATAGCATAAAGTTGACTCCATTTGTCTAAATCAAAGGGAATATCTAAATAGCGGCATAAACGGTCTACTTCTCCAAAGTTGTCTTGCGGCACCATTGTTTCAAGGCAAGATGTGCAAAAGAGAGAACGATGAGAGGGGAAGAATTTAGAAGGAGTGTATTGAAATTCATATTCAGGTTTTTCTTGCCTACATTTCATACATTTTCGCGTCTTTACTGCGTCTGTCATATTCAGTCTAACCTCCTTTCTCAATTCGTTTCTTTTTCTCGCATTCTTTGCAGTTGGAGGCGAAATGGTCTTTGCGGCTATTGTTGGTGGCGAAGAAGTAGTTGTTACGAGGTAGCCAACGGCCGCAGGTAAAGCAACGTTTACGCTCTTCTTGTGGAGTAGTGAGAAGCATACGATATTTGGTGGCGGCCTACGCCATTTTTTCTGGCACTTCTTTTGAAAGAATGGTGCAGATGTGGTTTTCGTTGTATTTTAGGCCGAATTTTTCTTGTAGTTCGGCCGCGATTTGCGCGTGAGATGCGCGATCAACTTTTCGCGTCACAATGTATTCCCTTACTTCACTAAAGCCACACATATCGAAATAGCGGTCGAAATCATAAATGAGGGTGCGGCCCCAGCTATCAAGTTTTTCGTGTAGTTCCATATAAATGGCACCGTAATGATTTAGAAGAGCTTTTATGTGGTAGGGATTTTCCCAATCAAATGTTTGTCGCCTTACTATCCATTTCACTTCTTGCGCGCCAGTAGTAGGATTGGTGCGTGTTTCATAGTCTTCTATGTTGTGTGAGATGGATGAGAGAAGAGCATTGTCTACGCGCGATTGCCATTGTTCGCGCGGCATCCAATAGAAGGAATCTTCGTCCCAGTTGTATGTTTGAGCTTTTGGCGGCGTTAGGGAGAGAAAGTGGAGAGTTGGTTTGTAGGCATCTTTCAAATAGTATTGGTGCCTTCTTATGTCTATAAGCATATGGCGGAATTGGTATAGGCGGTATGAATCTTCAAAGATTTGAGTATCTTCATCGGGTGGTATTTTCCCTTCATTTACGGCCAAAATGTGATCTAGGCGGTCAATGTCGGCCCAAAGCTGCGCCATACCCGGTATATCGCTATCGCCAGCATCGACTAATTCACCTGTTTTTTTATCGTATTTTGGGCGCGCGATAGTTGGTTTTTTCTTGGTGTAAATGTAGCGTTCATCCATTTTTTGTAATGTTTGTTGGTCTGCGAGAGGGTTGTCCAATATTTCATCAAGTGACTGAACTTTATCTGCGGCACGCTGAAAGCTTTTATATCGTTTATCACTGTCAGTTGTTTCGCCGCGCTGAACTGCGTTTTTCCCATTCTCATCTTTACCGTATAAAATGTAGGATGCCATTTGTTCAAGTTCAGTATGGGTGGGGTTGGTTTCGAGTGAGTCGAGAATGTCTTCAATGGCGTGAAGGCGATCTATGTCTCGCTCTATGCTATAGTCGAGAGAGTATTTTTTCTTCATTTTGTACACCTCGTGGGTGAATACAACTTCCTTCATTATAGATTTTAACATATTTTTTTAGAATTGTCAAGTATTTAATTTTAGAATTTTTTAAGTTTCAAAAAATTTCGGTTGGTGGAATTTGGGTTATAAAATTGGATCGTTGGTGGAATTTGGGGAGCGCCCTTAACACAAATTTAACATAACCTTAAAAAACCTGTAACATACCCCCGGGACCTGGCCAGAGCCTGCTAAAGTGCTAACACGACACCACTTTACCACACGAAAGTACGCTTTCGCGCGCTAAAGTGCTAACACTTTACCATAGTAAAGTGTAAAATCCGACTTTTTTGGTAGGGTATGGCTTCATTCCAATTCCGAGTAAATTGGTAGGTATACCCCTGTTTCAATTTTCGTCGATCAGGTCAAACAGGCCCGCCCACTTTAGTATGATAAAGCGTTAAAGTCTACCTCCCCAGTAGGGTTTTAAAAATGAGCACAAAAAGTCTACCACTCCGCAGGACTTTAGTATGGTGAAGTGGAAAAGTCTACCCCTCCACAGGACTTTCATAAAGTAAAGTGCTACGCCGCCAGACTTTAGCACGTTAACACAAAAAAGAGGGCGGTTCTTATCGAACCGCCGCGAGGGCTTTGGCTATCGTATTCTCATTCGCAAGGCTTGCGGACTCGAACTTGATCTGATACTTGACGCCGTTCACGGTCAGGTCCCCGTCTACGAAGTAGGGAACGGAATCCTTGTGCCACTCTTGCCCGGCGCGTTCGGTCACGAACTTCTCGAACGCCTCGCCCTTGTTCTTGCGGCTTGCGAGAACTTCGTCCGCGGTGCCGATGTAGGCGGCGCCGGCGTTCATCAGGCGAGCCTTCGCGAGGGCGGTCATCCGGATGCGGAGCTTGCGGGCGCCGCCGTGAGCGGTGCTTTCGCGGTCGAGACCGATCAGCCACTCGGGCAGGTTGTCGAGGATGATCTCGTAGACTTTGCCGTTCATCAGGAAGCCGATGATGTAGGCGGCGGCGGCGGTGGTGGCTTCGTAGGCGTTCAGCAGGTTCTTCATTGTGTAGCACCTCTCTCTCATTTCTTGAGTATAGTATACCACACCGGAACGCCGTTGTCAATAGGTTTTTTGCGAGTTAACAAACTCTTAACAAAGCACTTCTCCGCCGGTTAGTTATAACTAACCCATGCCTTCACTCTCCCCTGTCTCTCCATCGGGTGCAACTATATTATAACAAAAAAGAAGGGGTTTGTCAACCCCTTCTTATGTTAAGATTAGATGATCTGTTCACCGATTCCGTCAAACATCGTATAGGTACGTCCGAAAGTCTTGGAAGTGAAAGTATGCGTCTTGCAGAGCCACGCGCCAACCACGATGTTCTTATTGTATTCGGTCAGGTTGTATTCAGTCTTATAACCAACACTGTAAAAACCGGAAGCCTTGCGCGCGGTCTCAACTTCCACGCAGATGATCGCGTAAGTGTCAACAATGCCGCCCAGATAATCCAGCGCGTTCTCCGCAATTGTGCTGATCTTCTTAGCGCGATTGTTCTGGAAGAAGCAAAACCCTTTGCTTGTGGTGTTGTGGTTCTTGCTATAATCAGTGGTATTATAAACGGTTTCACCGTTCAGGATCGCTTCCATTTCAGCCTTGCCAATGAACCGGAACATCTTCATCGTGTTTACTTCCTTTCTTGTCCCTTTCGTTGTACTAATTATAACACGTTCCGGGTAGTTTGTCAATACCTTTTTATGTTAACTATATGTAAACTTCTACTGGTTAGTTAGTCATAACTAACCTTCCGGCCGACCAGTTATTTTCGTTAAGGTTTCGTTAAGCCACTGGCCGGCCAGGACACTTTACCATAGTAAAGTGATTCTAGCGTCCTCTCTGGCCGCTTTTTGTGGATAGAAATGACCGGCCGGTTTATATTGTCTCTCAAAAACGGCCTGAGCGGGCGATCGTGAAAAGTTGCACAAAAATGTTAAACCAAATGTTAAGAACAGGTAAATATCGGCCAGCGAAAATGTTGTAATACAGGCCAAATTAACACAATCATAACAAAACTACTTAACAATTTGTGCAACTTTTTCTATCTTGTCTCCGCCGGCCCGCGGACACTTTAGTATGCTAAAGTGGTAACGTAATAAAACTGGCCGGCCAGGTTTGATTATCTTTGACTATTGACTATCACCACGTTAGCATAGTAAAGTAATAAATAACTGGCCGGCCCGCGGAGTTAGTTTACGCTAACTAATCAACTGATAGTTGCGCAACTGGCGGTAGAAAACAACTGGCAGTAGAAAATAAACTTTACGTCAACTTTACACAAAATACATCTGTTCTTAATGACAAGCCGGATTCCATATGCTATAATGTATACAGAAATTGAGGGAGGGACAAAACAATGACGCGCGAAGAAATGATTAAGGCTTACACCGAAATGGCCGCCGCTCACAAGTATTTGGTGGGCTTTGAGTATCAAAACAGGCTGTACTACACGATTTATGCTGGCATGATTCGTGACGATATGCTGAAGGGCGACAGGGCCGCGGCAAGCAAGGGCGGCATGATGAAGGTCCGCGTCCGCGTGAGCGCCAAGCTGAAGGCCATGATCGTGAACAGCGACAAGGCTATCATGCTGGGAGCTGCCAGCCTGCTGGACACCAACGACAAGTACAACAAGGGCGAGCGCTTTGAGCGGCTGGTCACCGAGTTGGTCGCTGGGCAGACCTGGGCGAAGGACAACGTTCCCTTCAACGTGGCTGGCGACATCCAGCTGAACGGCGAAGAGGTCCAGGTCAAGTTCGATGGCGCGGAGCTGACCAACGAAAAGACCCTCCGCAGGATGATGGCGATGGCGTGAGCCATCGTCATCCACCCGGCCAGCTAGTTAACATAGATTTAACTTGACAAGCAAGCTACAACTGAATATAATAAATATAGAAACAAATGAGAGGAGCTACTCAAAATGAAGTATTACCTGATTACCTGCCATCGTGGTCACTGTGGTTGCGGCAATAGCACTGACATCACCTTCGCCATCGTCGCCAAGAATCTCCTGCACGCTTGTAATATCGCCCGCAAAATGCCGAGCGTAAAGCATACGCGGCTTGCCATCTATGGGCGAGAGATTACCCAAGAGGAATACAACGAGCGGCGCAAGATAAACGCCTACCACCGTTTCGACTATTAACGGCACAACGTGCTGTTAATTTCTTGTTAAGCAACAGGCCGGCCCGCAAATTTACACAACCTTAACAATCGAAGTCATAATGTTGTCGCGCAATATGTATAGGTTATGACATAATTGTTTGATATACTATAACCAAGAGGTGAGAGGAAATGAAAAATTTTTTTGCAAAACTGATTGGTTTATGGCTTTGTTTGTCCTTTCTGATGGTTTGTTTTGATGTTTGGAGTGTGTGGACTTTAATTTGTGGTATTATTGGTGGGTTAATTTATGTTTTCTTAACTGTGTAAACTTTATGTTAAGAACTGGGCCGGCCCGCAATGTTAAGATTATGTTAAATAGCAAAAAAAATACTTGACTTTTGCCGCAAAATCCAGTATACTATATACAGAAAGAGAGGGAAAACGAAATGAAAAAAATCTGGTTCGACATGGATGGCACTATCGCAGACCTTTACGGCGTGGAAAATTGGCTCCCGATGCTGATTGCGAACGACCCCACCCCCTACATCGTGGCGGCTCCGCTCCTGCGGCTGGCGACCCTCGCCCGCGAGCTGAACAAAGTCCAGCGAGCTGGTCACGAAATCGGCATCATCAGCTGGCTGTCGAAGAACAGCACCGCCGAATATGACGAAGCTGTAACCGCCGCGAAGCTGGCATGGCTGGCAAAGCACCTGCCGAGTGTCCGCTGGAACGAGGTCAAAATCGTCGCCTACGGCACGAGCAAAATCACCGAATGCGGCGGCGGTATCCTGTTCGATGACGAGGACAAAAACCGCAACGAATGGGGCGAAGGTGCTTACGAGCCTTCTCAAATCCTTAACATTCTCAAAGGGCTGGTTGCTTAACCAGTCTTTAACATTTCGGGCCGGCCAGTCATTTAACATATTCTTAACTTGACATTGAATAGAGTTTTTGCTATACTATATATAGAAAACGAAAGGGGAATATCACAATGACAAACTTTGAAAGAACTCCTCTCTATGATCGTATGGCGGACTTTATCAGCATTATGGATGAGGACGAACTGCGCGAACTCGCAGAGGTTTGCAAGGTCAAGGCAGACCTTCTTCAGCAGAGCCGCCGCGAACGTCAGCGCGATGAACTCATCAAGAATCTTCAAGACGTTCTGACCGCTATCCAGCGCGCGGGCTTCTCTGTCGATATTAAAAATGTCGACGATTGTATCCAGAGTGTTGAACTCTTGCCTGGCGATATTTATTCCATCGAAATGCACTATGTGGCAAGTAATTGCCCACATTAAGTTTGTGTTAAGAACGGGCCGGCCCGCAATTTAACACAGAATTAACTTGACTTCATACTTAATTTCTGCTATACTATATGTAGAAAAAGAAAGGGGATTTGAACCATGACAGTTAAAGAGCTTATCACCATTCTGAACACTCTCCCTTCCGATGCGACCGTGGTTTACGCCGCCGACCGCTTTGTCGCGGATGAAGTCATCTATGATGACTACGACAACACCGTGACTTTCGCGGGCACCGACGAGTTTGGTGATGACATCCCCGATGACGTAGACGAAAGCAACTATGACCCATATGCGGGTTGCGATGTCTACGAAGTTGATGCTTGGTTTTAACCAAGTGTTAACTTTTCGGCCGGCCCGCAACTTAACAATCTTTTAACTTGACTTCTTCTATAAATTCTGCTATACTATATATGTCGAAAGGAAAGAAGGGACTGATTCCAATGGGTTAGAGTAAGGGGCAACTGACTACTTGGCGGTGGAGAACAGACCCCAGCGATTATGATGAAAACCGTTCCCCATTGACCTTGGGCAAGTCAATGATGTTTAAAGCCCACCTCGCGGACTGATCACCCGTGAGGTTAATTTTATGTTAAAATCTGGCCCCGGCCCGCTTTGTAAACTTTATGTTAACTATCACATAAATACTTGACATTTCATTTTCATTCTGCTATAATCATTATAGAAAAAGCAAGAAACGAGGTATCCTAAAATGAAGTGGGAAGAGCTTACCGCCGAGCAGCAGATTCGCATTTTCTGGACCGCAGGTATCGAAGATGATACAATTTCGTTTGACGAGTTCGACGAAATGATGCAGGGCTTTGTCTTTTACGAAGCCCATAATGCAGAGGGGGTATAATTATGCAGTTCAATCAATTTGATTTTGAATCTATGCGGCAATGGCTTAAATCTTTGCCGTGCGGTGATACCCGAATTATGCGGGCGCGCCTAATCACTTTTGACCTGATGCGATACCGTGAAGCCTACGATGAAATTTACAATTACATTATTATTATGGGTGGGGAAATCCAAGGGATTTAACCCACCCTTAACTTTACCCGGCCCGCCGAGTTAGTTATGACTAACTAATTTTATGTTAAAAAAGAGAAGGCTTACGCCTTCTCCTTCTCCTTGGCAGCCAGCTTCGCAGCCTTCTCGGCTTCCTTGACCGCCTTGGCGTCAGCCTTAATCTTCTTCTCGGCTTCCCACTCGGCAGCCTTTTCGTAGGGGTCAAAGGCCTTGGATACCTTGGTGTCCTTCCACGCCTTAGCCTTAACATCAACAGAAGTCCAAATTTCCTGTCCTTCAACTACCTGAAGAATGGCAAAAGAATCACCTTGCCACTTGACGGCTTCTGCTTCAACAAGCACAGGCATCAGCATAGCGATGGTCATCTGACGAGCGGTAGCCTTCATCTCATTAGCGTTCATAGCCATAGTGTTAATTCCTTTCTGGTTTAGTCACGCGGTTTTCCTTCCGCTCTTTGTATATTTATTATAGCAGAATTTTCAGTCGAAGTCAAGCACTTTACAAAAACTTAACAATTCGGGCCGGCCCGATAGTTAACATTCTTTTAACTTGACTTTTAGTGGGAATTGGATTATAATAAATATGTCGAGAGGGGATAAGACGTGGGCGGTTAACGCAGGCAGCCAACGCGGAAAGGGTTCAAATCCCTTGGGGAGACGTCCTCAAAAGCGCAAACCTCTTAACAGCCAGTAGAGTGGCCGCGCGTCTGGTTTATCAAAACGTGCGCTATTCTGAGAGTGTAGCTCAGTTGGTAGTAGCAACAGACCTTTAATCTGTGGGTCGAGAGTTCAAATCTCTCCACTCTCACCATCGAGTGCGACTTGCAGGACAATGTAGAAGCACTCAGTAACTATTAACGCAACTTCGGTTGCGTTAATTTCATTTTAATTTCACGGCCGGCCCGCGAATGTTAAGATTTGGTTAACTATCCCGAAAAACACTTGACTTTGTTCTGAAATTCTGCTATACTATTATTGTTGAAAGGGAAGAAAACCAATCACCTGTTCCCAATAAGCGAGGAGCCGCAGGTATTTGGTTAAGGTGAACGAAAAGGAATAAACCTTAACAAACTCTTAACTTGACATTATACCAAATCTCTGGTATAATAAATACACAAAAGGAGAACGACACTCCTAAAAACGAGAAAGGGTAACACTATGAAGAAGTCCACTCTGGAAGCCATCTGCAACTATCTGAACGGCGATAACTCTGTTGACCTGTCTGTTCTGCGTGAGGAAGTCACCGCGGAATATGACCGCCTGACCGCTAAGGCTCGCGCCAACGCCAGCGCGTATGAAGTCGCGCACGATGTGGTGTTCGCTTGCGCCGCGTGGGACAAGCCGATGACCGTCAAGGAAATCTTCGCGCTCGTCGAGAACGATGTGCCTGACGGCTTCACCGCCAGCAAGATGCAGTACGCTTTCTTGCACTACTGGGCGGACGAGGTTGTCAAGCACGACAACGGCAAGAACGCTTTCACCTACTCGGTAAAGGCGTAACGAGGGGAAAGGGTTACCGCCGCGGGCGGTAGCCCTTTCATTTTACCATTTTATTTGTAAAGTTTTCGTTAATTTTCGGGCCGGCGCGTGAGTTAACAATTATTTAACTTCACCCGGCCCGCGAGTTAACAAAATCTTAACTTGACTTTTTGTCCACATAGATGTATAATAAAGTCAATGAAGCGAAAGGAAATAACAACTATGATTCTTAACATTACTGACCGCTATATCCTGATTTTGGACGTTGAAACCGCGAACGACACCACGGACGCCATCGTGTATGACATCGGCTTTATTTTACTTGACCTTTACACGGGCGCAATCTGTGAGCGCGGCTCTTTCGTGATTCGTGATACTTTCGTTTATGAGCGCGAACTTGTGAAGGTTGCCTACTACGCCGATAAGATTCCTGAATATATAACGGACATTCAGCAGGGCAAGCGTCAAATGATAGATTTTATGGCGGCGCGGCGTCATATTCTTAACATAATGGCAAAGTATGATTGTCATACTGTCGCCGCGTATAATTGTAGTTTTGACCGTAACGCTCTTAACACTACGTTAAGATATTTAACGAAATCGCAATATCGTTACTTTTTCCCTTACTCTACTAACTTTGTATGTATTTGGAATATGGCGTGCTCCACTATCTGCCAGCGTGGAGAATATCGCACGTTTGCCGAGACTAACCGCCTTTTCTCCAATCGTGGTAAAAACTATCGCGCCACCGCAGAAACGGTTTACGCTTTCTTAACAAATAACCCCTCCTTCAAAGAGGAGCATAAAGGTTATGATGATGTTAAGATTGAGATGGTAATATTACAAAAGTGTTTAAGTTATGACTACACTTTTAAGGGTATTCGCCGTTGGTGTTGGCAAAGTGTTAAGCGGGGAGCGATTGCTCTCCGTTAATTTTATGTTAAGCGGCGGGCCGGCCAGAACTTTACACAGAATTAACTTGACTTTGTATTTAATTTCTGCTATTATATATATAGAAAAAGAACGGAGGGCATCAAAATGATGAATTATACCAAGGCGCAGGAAAAGGCGATCAACGACTACCTGGCGGTATGTATCAAAAACAACTATCATTGCCAGCATTGTGCGAAGAACGATAACGGCATTTGCTTTTTCGCTTTCCAGTGCTTCGCTAATGATATGATGCACTTTGATGATGGTGATGATAACTGTCCTTGTTCTGTATGCTTTGAAGATAGTTGTAAAAATTGCACGAAAGGAGATTTGTTTTATGACTGTTAAGGAACTAATTAGAGAACTTCAAGACGTGCCCGAGGATGCTATCGTGCTTGGTAGTGACCACCTCTACCAATATCATTGGATTGCTGATGGTGTTGATTATAATGATGCAACCAATACCATCTCATTTTATGGCGGAGATATTTTTGAGTTTGAAAATGAAGAACCCGATATTCCCAATGATGTAGATGAATCTAACTACGACCTTACTGCGACTGTGATAAGTAATAGGGTGTGGTAATTAACCGCATCTTAACAATCACCCGGCCCGCCGTTTAACAGAATCTTAACTTGACTTCTGTGCGTGAATTGTATATAATTATATCAGAAAGTGAGGGGAAACGAAATGGAAAAGAAAAACCAGAATCGCGAAACTTGGTGCGGCTATCGTCCTTCCGTGATGCCCGCAAAGAAGAAGAACAAGAAGCACGAACGCAAAGAGGGCAAGCAGATTTGTCGCGATGCTATGAAAGGGGCGAAAGATTAAATGACTTTGGAAGAAAGAAGAGAGCGTGCTATACTACGCAGAGAACTTAACAACTTATTAACCAAATGTGATAATGATATGCAGTATTTTCGTCGTTTAACTTGGGCTTTGGAGTTCATCTCTAATAACATTGACCGATTTGATATTATGATTGATGATCGTTGTAATATACTCGTGGAAGGGGATAAGGATTAAAATGGTACGTAAAGAATCAGACGGCAAGCATTTTGACCCTAACACAGGCAAGCGCGAAAATGTTTACTGCCCCGTCAATGGTTGGGACTGCCCCTATTATGAAAATGGCGTATGCTATGTGCGCGATCCTATGGAAGATTGCGACGATTGGGCGGTTCATTGGGAATCGTGGGAAGAATGGGAGGATGCTTAACGCATCCTTAACATTCTGGCCGGCCAGCAAATTTACAGAAAATTAACTTGACTTCTACTTCACAATCCGCTATAATAGATATAGAAAGTGAGGGGTTGGTTATGACTTATCAGATGCGCGCTTACCGTTATCTCCGCGCCTTGTTCGATTATGTGCGCGACTGGACTTACTGGCGGGATGTAGAAATTGCTACCGATAAGGTATACTTTGAGACTGGTGAACATGCGGAAGTAACTTCTGGTTCCTCGCGTATGGTTGTTGTTGGTAAAGATTTCGTTATTAAGTGGGATTACGATTTCGAAAACATTGAAACCATCGGCGGGTGTGAAGATGAGTTCCGCGTTTACAAGCGTTCTCTGTCCACTGGTTACGCCCATTTGCTTGCCCCTGTTTTCCGTATCTACCACCGCAACCGCTTCTTCTTCATTATGCCGCGCGTTGACCGTATCGGACCCGAAGAACATGAATATAAGGACATTAACGAATTCATAACCGAAGATGAATACGACTGGTTGCGCGATAACATCGGCGACCTTCACGGTTGGAATTGGGGACTTGATGAATTTAACAATCCCATAGTAATTGACTACGCTTGCCGCCCTTCTGATTATGTTTAGAGCAGCACGTTAATTTTATGTTAAATAACGGGCCGGCCCGCTTTGTTAAATCTTTGTAAAATCACTTGACTTTTTTCAAAATTTGATGTATAATAAATATAGAAATCGAAAGGAGAAAGTCAAATGTTTAGGTTGGTAATTTTCGCGCTTGTGCTATTGGTTTGGGACTATTGGGATATTAACAAACGCTTAACTAAATAATAACTTGACTTTCCTCCCCAAATCTGCTATACTATAATCACAGAGAACGAAAGGAGCAAAACACTATGGCACAGAGCAAAGCCGCCCTCGAAACCGCTATCCGTAATCAGATTCTCGACTTCCTCACCGCCAGTCTTTCTGAGCATTTTGACACTGACGTTATGGACGTTAGCGCCAGCGAACTGACGATGCCCGCGGTTGATGCCGAAGGCAACGAAAAGTTTGCGCTCATTAAGGTATCCATTCCGCGTGGTACTCGTAACGGTGACGGCGGTTACACACCTTACGATGGTTACGCCGCACACGAAGAATGGGAACTCGTCAAGGCAGACAAAGCCGATAAGGTAAAGGCGCGACAGGAAAAGGCAGAGCGCGCCGAAAAGGAAAAGGAGCGCAAGCGCGCCGCCCGCAAGGTCGTGAAAGACCTTAACACCAAGGGCTTTAAGGCTCTGGTGACCGAACCGATTAGCGAAGGGGAGTAAACCCCTTCGTTAATTTTGTATTAATTTTCGGGCCGGCCCGCGATTGTTAAGAAATTGTTAAATCGTCAGAAAAACACTTGACTTTCACCAGAAATTCCGCTATAATAATATTGTCAAGGGGCGAGGGAAAGACCAAGACCTTCTGACCGCCTGATGGGAAGCCCCTTGAAACTTCACAAAGTCTTAACTTGACAAACTTCAAAATCTCTGCTATAATAAAGATGTTGAAGGGGAAGGACACCACAGACCGATGTAAAGCGGTTCCAATGCGGACGGTGTGGGAACTAAAAACGAACCTGACAAGCGAACCTTCCCCTTTTAACAAACTCTTAACTTGACATTATAAGCACAACGTGCTATAATGAATACACAACAGAGGAAGGAAAACCTCACAAACCAGAAAGGGTAACAAAATGAAGAACACCATCACTCGCGTTGACGCTCTGAACATTGCCATTAACTCCATCCCCATGGACATCGAGAACCCCACCGAAGTTGTGGAAGTCCTCACGAAGATCCGCGACCAGATCGCCAAGCCGCGCAAGACCTCTGATGAGGCGAAGGCCGCGCAGTCTGCCAAGCGCAAGGCCGCTACCGCGCAGGCTCGTGCTGAGATGTGCGCGCAGGTCATCCCGATTCTGCGTGAGGTCATCACCAAGGACATGACCGCGAAGGAAATCTTCGCCGCCGCGTCTGATCGTCTGCCCGAGGGCTTTACCGCTCCGAAGGTTCAGAACATTCTCCTGCGGGAAATGGCTCCCGAACTCGTCAAGACCGAGACCAAGGGACATGCGAACACCTATCGCCTTGCCTAATAAAGAGGGGTAAAACCCCTCTTTTAATTTTAACATAAAGTTAGTTACAACTAACCGCGGGCCGGATAACATTAATTTTCTGTTAACTAACCACCCGGCCCGCTTTGTTAAGAATTTGTTAAATCGAAAAATAATACTTGACTTCGCACAGAAATTCTGCTATACTATATACGAAAGGGAACGAGAGAGGGCAAAATGTTCCGCGGCGTTGCACTAAAAGCACACGAAAACCGCCCCGAACTTCACAGATTCTTAACTTGACAAAGAGCGGAAACTGTGATACAATAAAGATGTTCCGAAGGGGACACGGCGGTAGGGTCGCCCATTCAACGCAGGGCGATAGGAAGAAACCCGCAAAAACTACCCACCGAAAACGCCCACCTTCGGAACTTCACAAAATCTTAACTTGACATTAGGCAGAAAATCTGCTATAATGAATACACAAAAGGCAAGGAACAAGCCTCAAAAACCAGAAAGGGAAATACTATGAAGAACACCATCACCCGTAAATCCGCTATCGAAACCGCTCTGACCTTTGTCCCCGTTGAGAATACCGAAGTCCGCGAAGTGCTGACCAAGATGGTCGAGCAGCTTTCCAAGCCGCGCGTGGCTTCTGACGAAGCCAAGGCTAACCGCTCCGCGAAGCAGAAGGAACAGACCGCCAAGGCGCGTGCCGAACTGGTGGCTACTGTCGCTCCTGTTCTCCGCAAGTACCTGACCGCGGACATGACCGCCAAGGAACTGTTCGAGGTCGCCAAGGGCGAACTGCCCGAGGGGTTCTCTGCTCCCAAGGTTCAGAACATCCTGCTCCGCGAGATGGCGTCTGAACTGGTCAAGACGGAGACCAAGGGCAAGGCTAACACCTACCGCCTGGCGTAAGGAAAGGGCGCAAGCCCTTTCCTTTTTCTTAACAGTTAGTTATAACTAACGGCGGGCCGGTCCTTTATTAAATTAAAGTTAAGCAATCGCCCGGCCCGCGATTTAACATAAACTTAACACAAAAACCCCTTGACTTTTGCCGCAATTTCCGCTATACTATATATGTCAGGAGGTAAGAGAAATGAAAGCACTGTTCAAGCGCATTGACCGCGAAACCGCCGCGTGGGATTTGGACGCGGGTTGCCGCCGCTATATCTCCAACAACAAAAACCAGCGCAATCTGCGCCGCAAGTTGCGCAAGATGGCGAGAAAGAAAATTAACAAGTTTTTTACTTGACAATTTTCAAAATCTATGATATAATAATTATAGAAAAAGAGAGAGAAACTCTTAAAAACTAGAAAGGAAAAATTATGGTTTTTATTACTAAGACTGCTGCCATTCGCTCTTTTGTCTGCTATCGTTGTGGGACTGAATTTAAGGCTTCTCATCCAGACGCCTACAAGACGGAAACTGGTTATGGTTGTAAATGCCCAACTTGTGGTTATGCTACCTATACTCACAAGTAAAGTTTTTGTAAACCACTTGACAACTCTCATAACTTCTGCTATAATATAATCAAGAAGTGAAGGAAAACACTTACAAACCAGAAAGGGTCAACACTATGAAGATTTCCAAGGCTATCGTCGATTCCAACATCCGCGCCGCTATTTTCAACGCTCTGAACGTCGCCAACATCGAAGGTTTCCACAAGATTAACGACCGCCAGTATGGTTGTATCGTTGAGGATGTCAACGGCGACCGCCGCTATGCCCGCGTGGGCGTCATCGTTGCCGAACAGCGCGAGGACTGTACCGCCGACGAACTGATGGCGTCCGAAATCGCGGACTACAACGTGAAGCAGGCAGCCAAGGCCAAGCGTGCCGCCGAGCGCGCGGAAAAGGCCGCCAAGGACAAGGCGAAGCGCGAAGCCGCCAAGCAGGAAAAGGAAGGGGTCTAACCCCTTTCTTTTTTGCCCACTATGTTAAATTTGGGTTAAAAATCGGGCCGGCCGCGCAATTAACAAACAATTAACTTGACTTCCTGAAACCTATCTGTTATACTATATATAGAAAAACGAAAGGGGATACCGATTATGGCTTTCAACATTCAGCACACTTACAGCGCTCACGTTAACATCACTTTCGACGATGACTTCAACGTCCGCACCTGCGGCAATATGGACGAGATCCAAGAAGCCGCTATGATTGACATGGTTCGCCACGAGTTCACCCACGCCGATGTGTGTGACGCAGAGACTGGCGAGGTCTTGATGATCATCGACCGCACCTAAGGGCAGTTTAACTGCCCTAACGGGCCGGCCAGCAACTTAACATAATCTTAACTTGACTTTTCTTACCGCCAGGATTATAATAAATACAGAAAGAAACGAAAGGGGATTTCATAATATGACTATCTACGTTGTCTTTTCCACTTACTTTAATAGCGGTGTTTTCGGCACCTATTCCAGCATCAAGCGTGCGCGAATTGCGTTTGAAGATTTCCTCGCAAACGATGAGAACATCGTAGCTTTTGAAGATCTCGGCGGCTATTCCTACCAGTTCACTACCAAGATTGGCGAAACCTTCGGCGCGGAAATCGACTTTGATATTCTTGATGCCGAATTTGTCGAAGGAGTTTGTAAGGAGGACTAAGAAATTATGAAATGTCCGAATTGTAATGCCGCGTTCTTTCCCCTTGTTGACCATAAAGTTAATTATTTACCTTGGGATAACACAATTCATTATCCATTTACTGGATACTGTCCTAAGTGTAAAAAATGGTTTGAATGGGAAAAAATTTATACTCTTTCGGAAATCACCCAACCAGAAGAAATGAAAGGAGAAGAATAATATATGAAATGTCCTGATTGTAATGTAGAACTAATAATTGATTCCATTACTCCCGAACAGGTTGACGAATGTTACTACGAAGATTTTGTAGGAACTTGTCCTTATTGTGGCACAAGTTGGGAATGGTCTGATGTTTATGAATTTAAGACCTCATCTCAACCCGTAAAATCAGAAACCTTGAAAGAAATATTAGACCACATTTAGTGGTCTTTTAATTTTATGTTAAGAAACGGGGCCCGGCCGTGAACTTTACATAAACTTTACCGCAAATATGTTGCTTCTTAACAGTCAGATATGGTATTATAGATACAGAAAAGGAAAGGGGATTTCAAAAATGTTGAAGTTCATTATCAATGTTGCCATCTCTGTCTGGACTACCTCTACTCTGTTTATGTTGTTCTTTTGGGCGAACGCTTTCATCACCACTTTGCGACATGATGGTAAAGTTTTGATTATGCCGTTTGGTAAATTCCTTTATCTTCACTTTTGCCCCATCATCCATACCATTAAGTGCTTTAAGGTTATGCGGCGCTATGCCGAACTTAAAGTAGAACGCGGAATGTAAATTCCGCGTTAATTTCTGGCCCGGCCCCAATCTTAACAAAAAAATAAAGTGGGTTTTACCCCACTTTAACCCACTCATTCTGATTCCAATCATACTGAAAATCACCAGTTTCATTCCCGAAATCTTCGGGCAGGATACAGTAGCCCACCTGTTCCCGCACGAAATCGGCGGTATCATTCGGCAACTGCCGCGTCACAAGAACCCTGTTAGCATCCTCACCAGCAACACAGAGCCAGTCCATCCAGTCCTCTACACCATTAATAAGTTTCGGCGCAAATATCCTGTCACCCTTTTTATCATAAAAGGCGTAGCAGGCATCCACAGTCCGCAGGTGCCGCACAGCTTCGCGCTCGTAGGCTTTACACTCATCGCGATCAAAGAACTCTTTATCATCGAACGAATAGAACACAGAAACTTCACGCATAATCTTTACTCCTTAAATTACAAAATCCACTTCGATCTCTTCAATTCGCCAGATATTCTTATCAGTTACATATTCCTCAATATAGTCCTTGTCCTCGTAGCCTTCGGCTTTTTCGCCGCCTTCAAACATCCAATAAAGAATGGCGTCCGTAGCCTTTTCCCGCGAAGAATAAACTCCAAACGTTGCGGTAATTTCATCAGCAGTTCCAGTCCTATCAGTAGCAGTCAGCACATACACATTCATAATTTTTATCTCCTCTCTTTTTCTACATATATAATATCACAATTTTCGCCGCGAGTCAAGTTAAATCTATGTTAAACAACGGGCCGGCCGTGAATGTTAAGTTCTTATAAAGCAAATGACCGGCCCGAAATTTAACAAAAAGTCAACATTTTCACACGCATAAATTTAACATTACTATGGTATAATGTCGGGGGAGCCAACAGTTAGTCTTGACTAACTCACTTTAGTCTGCTAAAATGGTACTATGCTACCACGTTAAAGTCTACCATTTGACTTCCTGTTAAATTTATGTTATAATTATTTTACAAGGAAGGGGAGACAGGCCAAATTACCTACCTAGGAGCTGGAAAATGTCAGGCCAGCTGGGAGAAGCTGCTACGAGCTGGAAGCTGGACCGGCCAAATTATATTAACGCACTGGCCAGCTGGAACATTACTCCTCACTGGCCAGCTAGGACTTAGCTTCCACAAGCTGGAGAAAGCTGTTGTCTACAAGCTCGACATCGTGCCATTCGCCAGTAATATAATAAGCTTGCACAGGAGCTCCTCCTAAACGCTTGCGTTTATGCTCCACTTTATATCCAATAGCTGGTAAATAATCTTTCAATTTATTCCAAGTCATCATGCGACTTGTGTTCTTATTGGCCTTATCTAATTCTGGAACTGCCATATATTCTGCTAATTCACGGCACTTATCGACTGGAATCCATTTATTTAAATACTCTTCTGGTATTTGCGGCGCGAAAACTTTCAAATGCCGCTGGTAATTAAAAGTCTAACGAGCTGCTTGAATGCGATCTACTTGATTAATAGAATCAATAATTAAATGATTAAAGCGTTGGTCTACGATAGTAATGCCGCGGGCCAGGGCTTTATTCACTATTACAAAATCATATTCTGGCGGCACCATTCCTGTTGCTACTACCATATTATAAACCCTAAGCTGCTCCGCCGTCATAGGTTTTTCTATATTATTAGGAGAATGTAATTCAATGGCATTAAATCCGCGGGCCCGAGCTGCTTCAACCAAACGTTGGTTAGGCTCAATAAAAGGTGAAAAGCACCAATATCCCTTTCCCAATTCTGGTTCAAGTTGATTAACATGTTCAATTACATTACAAAAATAAACATCATGCGCAATACGATAACCAACTTCTAATTTACCCTGATAACTAGCACTTACTAATGATTTATAATACGCATAAGTGCGTTCAGGAGAAGCTGAAAGACCAATACACATAATTCGGCCATCTTCTATTAATTTTTCCCACGCGCCCAATAAAATAAGGGGCATATATTCCTTACGTGTGGAAAACTCTTGAATAACAGAAAGAACTTCTGCGTTAGATGTGCCCGGCCTGTTAAAATCCTATTTGCGCGCTTTTATAAATGCTTCGGTAGCAAAATCAAATATACTATCACATTCGTCCCAACAAATAACATCTATTTCTTCTAACCAATCTAATTTTTCTTTAATAGCCATCTAACCTAGTTTCTAATAGCACATTACACCAATTTTATCGCTTTCAGTTATCCAAGTGCCAGGATCTCGAATCCACATATCATCCGCTTCTACGCAGCTGTCACCATATTCCTATATAAGCTGGTCTTTAAGCGCGGAAGTGTCAACTAAAAATAGAACACGATTTAAATTGCCATCCCTGGTAAAGCCGGCCAGATTATTTATAGCCCAGTAAGTTTTACCAGTTCTGATGCCGCAATCCAATATATTATAGTCGCCGCGGCGAAAAATTAGTTTTTGCTATGTTTGTAAATCTGATACTGTTGTCATTTTCTCTCCTCCCATTTTCTGATTATAGTATAACACAGATTTGAAAGATTGTCAAATATTTGTGTGTTATTTTTCTTTCAATTAAAAAGTAATAATATTATCTCTAAATTGTTTTATTTTCTTATTATAAAAATAAAAAAAACGTAGTATAAAAAATGTAACAAAAATTGACTACACCCTTACCCCTATATAAGGAGGTAGTCAAAAAAAAACACACATTTCCCTTATATATATAATATATATATTATATAAGTTATTTAATAACCAAGCTGGCACAGCGTCCAGCAACAGGTTGAGGGAATTGTTGAATAAGTTTTTTTAAATTATTTATTTATTTTAAATAATTTTTTATTTATTTTTTTTATTTAAAATTTTTAAAAAAAATTTTTCTCAAATATTTGACAAAAGTGGAAATTCGACGCACTACTACATTATCCACCTACTACCTAGCTTCTCGCGCAAACACCCTCCCCGAAAACCCAAAATTTTCACATAATTGCCACCCTCCCCTATTCTACTAGATTATAAATTAGAAGCTTTCCCTTTCTTTATTCATTTCACGATGTAACCATATTTAAAAACTTTCCATGCTTTTTTCTTCCGTGCGCGGAAAATCGCTGCGCGATTTCCCGCCCACCACCTGCGCGACAAGTCGAAGCGCAGCGAAATTGCTGCGCAATTTCGCAGCTAATCGACTTGTGCTTGGTGAGGTTTTTTTAGAAAAGAAAAACTTGACTTTTATTCAATTTTAGAGTATAATAATAGTAGAAAAGGAGATAGAGATATGGAACTGTTAAAGTTTTTGAACAGCCATGAGGATTGGAAAGAGTTGCTCGCGGCAAAACCCTATTGCGTGGAAATTAAGCAAGATGGGGATTACTTTATGTTGAAGTATAATATGATTGAGAGCGACTTTATGCGGCAGGAAGTGCGCGAAGCTCGCGGCTCCATCTTCCGTCAAAGTGCTGATGGAAAATGGATTTGCGTATGTCGTGCTATGGATAAGTTTGGCAATTGGGGAGAACCTTATGCTGATACTGCAAAAATAGATTGGGCACAGTCTGTTTCGGTACAAGAAAAAATTGATGGTTCTATTATTAAACTGTGGTGCGATCGTGGTTTATGGTATACTTCTACTAATGGAACTATTGATGCATTTAAAGCTGAGTGCGGCGATAGTACTTATGGTGATGTTTTCTACTCCATTGTGCAAAAATATACTACTATCCACAATTTCATTTTGAATTTGGATTCTATGTATACTTATTGGTTTGAAATGGTACATCCCATATATAACCCCGTAGTAATTCACTATTCAGAAGCTAGCATTTCATTTTTGGGCCTGCGAAATAATACTACGGGCGCAGAAGAAATTCCTAACCCGAAACTCTTCCCCGAGTGGATACGGCATCCTAAACAATTTCATTTTAATAATTTAGATGATGTTTTGCGCGCCTGCCATAATATGGGAGAAGATGAAGAAGGTTATGTTGTTTGTGCTTATAATCAGATGGAAAATGGTAGCTTTTTGCGCATTAAATGTAAAGGCGATGAGTATTTAAAACGGCATAAATTGCGCGGCAATGGGCCTTTGACTTCTGCGCGCATAATAGAAATGTGGCAAGAAGATAGCTTAGATGATTTTCTCGCTTATTTTCCTGAGCATAAAGATTTCGTAAATGGAATTTCATTTTCAATTCAACGTCTTATTGAGATTACTGATCTAGCCTATGCTAGCCTGAAAGGTTACCCCGATCGTAAAGATTTTGCACTTCGTGCGAAATCTTATATACGACCTATTACCAGTTATTGTTTTGCGCACTTAGATAATAAAGTAAGCTGTGCGCGCGAATACTATAAGAATATGAAAGCAAAGAATGTGGTCGATGCAATTTCAATTTCAAAATGAAATTGAAATTGCTATTCCCCGAAAGGAGATTTTAATTATGACAGAAATTATTGACATCCTTATGCTGCGCGATGGTATTTCAGAAAATGAAGCTTATACAATTATAAATGAATGTAAAGAAGAATTAATGGATGCTGTTTATCGTGGTAACTACTTAGAAGCAGAGGATATTATCGCCTCATACTTAGGATTAGAACCTGATTATTTAGATATTTTTCTGAATGAAATGCTATAAGGAGAATGTAAAATGATACTAGCAATTATTATTGTTACTCTTATTAGTTTTTATCTTAATTTTTGTATTAATCTTTGGCAATCTATGACAGAAAATATGAAAGAAATAGATGATGGTGGATCAGTTTTTTATCCAGAATATATTACAATAAATCCTTTTAAAGTTCTGGATAAAAACAAATGAAAAAATTTTTAATTATAATATTAATAATTTTTTCTATCTTACCATCATCTATTGCTTTTGCGGCGAAAGTAGGTTATACAAATAAATCTTGTTACATCTATGCGAAACCATCTACTTCTTCGGCCCGGCGAAAAGTGGCACAAAATACGAAATTATACTATGTTGGCAGCTACAAAAAATTTTATATTGTAAAAATTAGCGGACATAGCCGCAAAGTTTGCATTTTAAAAAAGAATGTATCAAAATATAAGATAAAAGCTAAAGTTAAAACAACTCCAACCCCTATCCCCTCTCCTACAATAACACCAATAGTAATTTCTGAACCTACTGGTTGGGCAAAAACAGAAAAATTAACTTGGGCAAAAAGTAAAAACATTTTAAAAGTAGGAAAGAAAGCAAAACTTTATGATATAAAAAATGGTTATGAGTTGGAAATTAAACGTGTGGGTGGTTTAAATCATATGGATGTTGAACCCTGTTCTAAATATGATACAGAACAATTATGGCATATTGCACAAGGATATTTTTCTTGGAAATGTCACCCTATGATTTTAATTGTGGGTGACCGCTATATTGCTTGTTCAATTAATACTATGCCACACGGTAGACAAACAATTAAGAAAAATGATTTTGAAGGTCATTTTTGTATTCATTTAGTAAATAGTAAAACTCACGGTACTAAAAAAGTAAATAAAGAACATCAGAAATGTATAGATAAAGCTTACAAGTGGTCACAAAGTATTTGACTTCTTGGAGATTTTATGTTATATTAAAAGAAAAGGAGATTAATATGGACCGAATGACAATTAAATGCCCTAAGTGCGGCGAAAGCTATTTTAAAGAAAATAATTCAGTTTGTACAGCTATGTATTTTCCTCCTGTATGGAAAAATGGAATTAATATAAATCCTGATGGTAATATTACTACTACAAATTGTGTTTGTATGGTTTGTGGTAATCTTTTTAGTTATCAAACTAAATATGGTGATTTATATGTGGGATGACATTATTGAAATTTTATCCATTCTCTTAGAAGGATTATTAGGATTTATATTATTTATTTTTATTTTTCCATTTATACTTCTATTTAGTATTTTTCTTGTTATATGTTTTCCTTTTATTTTAATTATATCTTTATTATCAAATAAATGAGGTTAAAATAATGATTGCTCAATTAATTGATCGAAAAACATATTATATATGTAGTAATTGTCGTATGAAACAACACGAAATTAAAGAAACGTGTTGGTTCTGCGATTTACCTTTTTCTAATTATGAAGAAGAAATAATTAAAATTTTTAAGTTAAAGGAAGAAAATTTATATGATGGATAAAATGAATTGCGGCGTTATTTATGCTGTGAAAATGAATGTAAAGGGTAATTATTATGAAAGTATTGCTTCTTTTATGTCAAAGTATACTAATACTCCTGTTGAATATTATACCAATGCCATTTTAGAAACAATTTTATCTAACGCTATTGCTGACTTACTTAATAATCTTATTCATCCATCTGTTTTTTGGTTTGAATACTGGCGATTAAAGCAATATCCTTGGGAAATGAATGATTTTGAAGCTATTTGCGCGGCAATGGCTAATATTCAAGT
>Ga0265298_10001785_pt1 | contig 31484 bp, 26 predicted proteins | sample AusTroGonzalo_MG_3_FD_193486 | JGI IMG/M metagenome (GOLD analysis project Ga0265298, IMG submission 193486) | Bovine rumen microbial communities from tropical cattle in Woodstock, Queensland, Australia - Gonzalo_01 | ecosystem: Host-associated > Mammals > Digestive system > Stomach > Rumen ... | reverse complement strand
CAGAGATTTCGCTTCCTTCAGGAAGAACAAAATCTTTTTCTTTATACTTGCTTCCTATTCCAGCAGGGATGATTCTAATTTCTCTTTTGTTAACGGCGTTTATGCAAGGATAGGTTTCGATATCAGTATTTATTTCACCGATTAAACCTTCAAAAACATTAATTTCGCGACTATAAACAAGTACGTATTCCTTAATATTAGTAATTGCTTTAGATAAGAAAGAACCTTTTTTCTTTTTTTCCCAAACTAATTGTGCCACAAAATTCTCCTCCCCGAAAATCTCATTCATCAACAAACGAAGGTTATGCACCTCATTGTCGTCAATGGAAACGAAAATCACACCATCTTCACGCAGCAGGCTTTTGGCCAAATAAAAGCGCGGCATCATCATATTGAGCCAATTGCTATGGTATTGTCCGTTTTCCTTGCTGTTTTTGCGAAACATGCCTTCGCGAGTCATATAGCCATCCTCGTCCTTGTCGCCCACACGGTGCAAGTATTCCTCCTTGGTTTCCGAAAATTTATCGGGATAGATGAACGAATCACTTCCGGTATTGTACGGCGGGTCTATGTAAATCATTTTCACCTTGCCAAAATAACTCTTTTGCAACACTTTGAGCACTTCCATGTTCTCGCCTTCAATGAAGATGTTTTCGGTGTTGTCAAAATCAACAGATTCATCACGGCAAGGCACCAAAGTAGCCGACGAAGGTTGCTGCATCACACGGAAAGCATCGCTCTTTCCCGCCCAATTCAACACATAACGCTCATTGGCAAAATTCACCTTTTCGCCAAGTGTGGCTTTCAACTTTTCCCAATCAATCTTGCCCTCATCAAATACTTCAGGCATAAGCGATTGCAGCATCTTTATCCGTTCCTCTTGTGGTGTTTGAGAATATTTCATTATCCTATTTTTTTATAAATTCAAAATTAGTTTTTTATTTATCTTTTCCAAAATGCGGGCATAAATAATAGGAGAATGGTGAATATTTCCAAACGACCAATCAGCATCAGTGCAGTCATAAGAATTTTTGACGCTGCGGGGAACGAACTAAATTCCAACAACATTCCCGACGGACAGAACCCAATGCCGACGTTGGAAATCGACAATGCCGACGCTGAAAACGCCGTGTAGAAATCGTGACCGAAGAATGTAAGTGCCAACGCCCCAAGGAGGAATATCAATATGTACATAACAATAAATGCATATACGTTGGAAATGATCTTCTTGTCAACTGTTTTTTTGCTCATCCGAAGCGTCAGGATTGCATTCGGGTGAATGATTTGTTTCAGTGCCAAATAACTGTTTTTCAGCAAAATAGTGATTCTTACTGTTTTAATGGAACCACTCGTAGAACCAGCACATGCTCCGAAAAATGTGAGAATGAAGAAAAACATCATCGACGCACTCGGCATCATTGCGTAGTCGGTGGTGGTGAATCCTGTGGTGGTGGTGAATGCAATTACTTGGAACACAATAGTTCTGATGCTTAGTTCCACATCCTCAAATCGACCTTCTTTCCACAAGTTTATTCCCGCAATGATAATAGAAACACCAATGATAATGAGGATATAATTCCGTAGTTCCTCGTCTTTTGCCACAATGCGGAATTTGCCGTGAACCGCCATATACAGCACCACAAAGTTCACTCCCGAAATAAACATAAAGAGCATTACCACATATTGCGTATAGGGACTCATGCTGGCCACGCTGTCGTTCTGGCTTGAAAATCCACCCGACGAAATGGTTGACAATGCTAAAATGATTGACTCATAAAGGGAATTTCCTCCCAAAAGGAGCAACACCACTTCGAGCAGTGTGCAAACAATATAGAGAATGTACAAACGACTCGCCGTATCTTTTATGCGAGGATGAATCTTGTCTTTTGCCGGTCCGTTCGCCTCGGCTGTATAAAGCTGCATTCCCCCCATACCGAACATGGGAATGATTGCGACGGTCAACACCACGATTCCCATACCGCCAACCCACTGCATCAGACTTCTCCATAAAATGATTTGCTTTGGCAAAACCTCAATGTCGGCAAAAACGGTCGCTCCCGTGGTGGTAAATCCCGACATGGATTCAAAGAAAGCATCGACAAAAGAGTCGAGACTATGGGTAAACAAAAACGGCATTGAGCCGATAAGCGAAAATACTAACCACACCACGCCCACAATGAAATATCCTTCCTTGCGACCGATGGAACCATTGGAGTGTCGGAACACAAGGGTGGTTGTAATACCAATGGTCAATGCGATGGCGATAGACCACAAAAAACCTTGAAGATTCTCGCCATAGCAGATTCCTGGAATGAGACAAAGAATCATCAATATTGTTTCAAACAATATTAAAAAACCAATATTTCTTAATACGAGTTTGAAATTCATTGTTCGGAAATTTCTGAATTTTCGTCGTCCTTTTGGTCTTTTCGGCTTGCGATAAGTTCAATACTTACGCAAAGAAGACCAATCACCAACAATGCCGTTATGGTTGATTGGGCAACATTTGCCTGCCCAATAGTATCTAAAATCAGCAAAACCATAGCGGCAATGCCGAGTGCGAACGCAACAGAAAGTAAAATTTTACTTCTCATAGATTTCATTATTTTTCAAAAAACTTCTTCACTTCGTTAACTGCGGCGGGCAGTGCGAACACAAGTACCTTGTCGCCACCGGCAATTTGTGTCTTACCAGACGGGATAAACGCATTTTTCCCTCTCACCACGCCACCAATCACGGCATCTTTCGGGAAATCCTTTGTTTCCATAAGAGTAGCCTTGGTGATTTTCATACTTTCGTGAACAATAATTTCCAGTACTTGGGCATCGCTCTGTGTTAGATGGCGCGTAGCCGAAATATCGGAAGAATTGCTCAACGTGTATTTGTGAATACTGTTGGCAGCAATGGTTTTCTTGTTTATCAACGTATCGATGCCCATATCGGCGGCAAGACCAATGTAATCAACGTTCTCAACCTCGGCAATAGTACGTTTCACGCCCACGCGTTTTGCCAGATAGCACGAAAGAATGTTGGTTTCGGCATTGCTCGTCGTTGCAATAAACACATCGGTATTACGAATACCTTCTTCCACCAACAAATCCATGCTTCGTCCGTCTCCGTTGATTACCAACGTGTTATCGAGTTGTTGCGATAGTTTTTTCGCTTTTTCCGGGTCGATTTCTATCAATTTGACATCGAATTGTTTTTGAAGGATTTTTGCCGTAGCCCTTCCCGTTCGGCTTCCACCCAAAATCATAACCTGCGAAACAGCCAAATCTTTCTTTTCAAAGGTTTCAAGCATTTTGTTCACCCCTTGACGGTTACTTACCACATACAAAATATCGCCAGGCTGACAAATGTCGTCACCTTTAGGAATAATGGTTGAAAATCCACGTTTTAAGGCAATCACACGATATTTCTGTAATTCCTCCTGCGTAGGAATGATTTCCTGCATGTATTTCCCCACGACTTGCGCCGTTTCCTCAACTTTCAGCACAAATAAAGACAGCAAACCATCGGCAAAATCAAACGATTCGCGAGTTGCCGCACGTTCTACGAAAGTCGCAATTTCCTGAGCAGCAAGTGCTTGCGGATAAATAATGGAATCTATACCGATTTCGCGGAACAGTTTCTGATTTTTTTCCAGCAACAATTCTGGGTCGCGAACACGAGCAATGGTGTGTGGTGCGCCCAATTTCTTGGCAATTACCGCCGAAGCCACGTTCATTTCAGGGAAATGCGTCACTGCGATATATAAATCGCAATTAGCGACATTGGCTTCGTTTAATACCGAAATAGTCAGTGCCGAACCTTGAATTGTCAAAATATCAAGGTGAAGAGAAAGTTGTTTCAAGTTCTGCGGGTCAACGTCAATGACGGTCACGTCGTGGCGGTCATCGGCCAAGATTCTTGCCAAATGTTGTCCCACTTCTCCTGCACCTGCAATTATTATCTTCATTCCGTATCCTAAAAAAATCGGTCTAATGTACTAAAAAAATACAAGTTTCAAAGAAAAGGCCGCAAAAAACCAAAGCCCCCGCCGAAAAGGGACCTTGGTGAGGCGTTTTTATCATGAAAAAGCCAGCTACAACTTTACCGCCTCGATAAAGTATTTCAATGTGGATAAAGTGTGAAAAGATTACTCTTTTTTCACAAGGTGTTAGCAAATTTGATAATCTTTTGACGTTTCAAGCGTTTTGCTTTTTTCTCGTCCTCAAATCCGTAAAAGAGCCATGTGTCTATTTCGGATTTTAAAAATGTCAGCTTTTTCCCGTATTTGTGGTATGGTATTTTTTCTTGGGCAACCCAACCATATATCGTTGCCCGTGCTGTATTGTCTGGTAAATATTCTATGAGGTCTTCAACCGACAACCATTTGTCATTAGCTAATTTTGTTGCTGTAATGTGTCGTTGAACTGTTTCTTTCCATGCGGCAAATTCTTCTTGAAATAATTTAAACTCCTCTGCAATCGAGGTGTTATTTTTGGTGTCCTTCATATATCTTAAACTTCATCTATTGTTTTTGTTAATTCTTCGATGCAAATATGCAGAAATAAATTAAATAAACAAATAACAAAAATCGCTCTATAACCTATTTAGATTGTATTTTAGGGCTTTTATAGGGTAATGTTTATATTTATTTATTGATGTTTGATAAAAAAGCGTGATTTTTTTTGAAAAACCCTATCAAAAAAGCTCCATTTCCCTTCGAAAAACAAAGATTTTTTGCCCCCCAGACGTCATTTTTTTTCAAGGAAGGAGAAAAATATCAACAAATTAAACATTTGTGTAAGACAAAAGTCATCTGTAAAACTCAAGTTCAATCCTTTTTGCCAAACAAAACGTTGTAGAAATCATAATCAAGAAGGTCCGAAATCAAGGCAAGACGTTTCACGTCGATATTGTCGCGGGAAAGCATATCATATACCGACTGACGATGCAGATTAAGCATAGTGGCAACCTCAACAACAGTTACTCTCCGTTGCTTCATAACCTTGCGAATTTCTTTTCCTATGTGAACCTCCGTAGCCAAGTCTGCGTAAAAAATGACGTGAAACCTAAGTTATTTTGGAATCGGAGGGATTAGGAGCCCTTGAGTAAGCAAAACAAAATAAGTCCACGTCAAACCGCAGACTTACTTTGTCAATCTTACTCTTTTGAAGTTCCTAATTTCCCGATTCAGATGACAAAGTCAGTATGTTATATTTATCTAATTACTATTCTTTTTTATTTCATTCTATTTTCAACAAAAGTACATAAATATGTTGAAGAATGAATTGCCAAATGGTAAAACTTTAAGAAACTATTTGTTTAGCCCTACGGCAAGACATTCTTCGCCAATCTTGTGAATTCCCGATATGATTCGTTCTTTTTGAGCTGGTCGCGGTTTTCGTGTCCCACACGCATATTGCGACAACAAAGTTTTATTTATCCCAGTGGTTTTTGCAAGCCATGCAAACGATATATATTGCTTACATTCTTGAAGTATAGCCGACATATCATATACAAACTCGAACTCTGCCGAAACAACGTCCCCTGTTCTTGCTTTGTGAGATTTGCACATTTCCGCAAAAACATTCAAAAAATCATTCTTTGCCTCAACGGCTGACGCTCCCTCGCCAAACACGCCAAAAGGAAACTCATGATTGGTATATACGCTATACCAACTTTTCCCGTTACTCTCAATATGTGCTTCAATTTTTTTCATTTTGTATAAATCTCTTAACGCAAAGAAAATGCTATTTTTTTGAATATCAAACTGAAATTGAACAAAAAAAACGGCAACCGATAGGGCTGCCGTTTTCTAAAAAAGATTCTTTTTTTTAGAGACTACCCGTACTAAACGTTAATGTGTAACCATTTTGTAAATTACCTGTCATTGTTCCATCTGTGGCATAAAACGTATATCCGTCTTGTTGTTCCATGTAAACTGAGTATTGACCTAACGACATATCTGTCAATGTCTTTTTATATCCAGATGAAACCGTGTATGTGTTTTTTTCTCCTGTGGTATAATTAGTAACGACAAATTTATATGTCCCGGCATCTGAACCTGTTGCATTATTATTAAGGACAATTGTTCCACTTTGTACCACTACAACCTTTTCTTTGATGGTGGTTGTAACGGAGTTTGCACCTTCCGTACATGCTTTTGAACACGTGCCATCTTCGTTGGTCTGAGTATCATTTATCACTTCGAAGAAATAGGTTTTTGGAGATAAGTTGTAAATAGTTACTTGACCTTTTGAGTCTGTATATAACGAAGAACCTATGATATTTCTTGAATTTGAATAATCCAATCTGTTCTCGTACAATCGCACTGTTGCTCCAGAAACGGTATTTCCATTTGTGTTTTTAACGGTAATAGTAAGTGCTGTTGTTTTTACGGTGTATTTGATTTTATTTTCACCCTTTTCTATGGTAACATCATCCGATGAACGATATTTTTTCCCTTCGTACTCCATTATAAAGTAAAACGTTTTGCTTATGTCAAGATTCGAAAAGGTTGCTATACCTTCATCATTTGTAACGATTGAAGCAACCATAGCATCATCTGAAACATTGTACAGTGTGGCTATCGCTCCTGATAAATACTTATCGGTTGTCTCATCATACAGCGCTATTTTCAACGTAGCGTTTTTACTTTGTTCTTCCTCTTGTTTTCGTTGCTGTTCTTCCTGTTTTTGTTTTTGATCAGGGGTGACGTCATTTTTCGTGCAACCAACCATCAAACCCATGGCAAGAATGGAACTTGCCAATACATACATTAACTTTTTCATATCAATAATTTTTAAAGATTTATACTATTAAAATTTTTGAACAAGCTTAAACTGAATATTTGCATATTGACATGCCCAAGGGAAACCTATTGTGTAATCAGCGTTAAAACCAATGCCGAATCCACCAAACATCTTGTATATCTGACCTCCTAACTTTATGCCTAAATGTTCATCTGTACCATAATCAAATGTATAATCGTCTATAGTAACTACAGAATACTTTAATGCACCCAAGGCAAGTTGCTCGTATGCTTCTACAAAAACGCCACTGTTTCCTAACTCCGTTCCTTCAAAAATGCCCACCGCTGCATTATAGATTAAAGCATTTGTTGCTTTCCCCTGTACAAAATAACTTGTTGAGGTTGTTGAATACAACTCAAGTAATTCTTGAAGCATGTCCTCATCATACTTAAAAGCTTGAAGATTCAAACTTCCAATTAAGCCAAATGATTTTGAGAAGCTACGTTGATACGTCAAATTTAGACCAACTCCATTATTATTCTCGTATGACAAATCTGCTTCTCCAATTGGTATCGCAACACCCCAACTTTCGCTGATAGTATTTTTCTTATAACTTCCTTTTTGGGCAAACAAGCCAACGCTCACTAACAATGTGACTGCAAGTAGTACAATTCTTTTCATAGTAATTTACCTTTTATTGTTTAACATATTTTTCAAAAACAAAAGTCAATTATTTATGAATATGTCGTTGTAAATTACTGTAAGATAATTATTTACAAAATGTAAGATTATTTCTTACAAAAGAACTATTCTTTTCGTTGGGAAAATAAGGGAAAAAAGATTTTTGAACGTAAATCGGAGGAAATTTATATTTTTGCATTTACAATATATAACAGGTATGGCAGACAATACAAATTTAGAAGAGGGTAAAAAATCATTGAATTTCTTGGAAGAAATCATTGAGAATGACTTGGCAAGCGGAAAACACAAATCTATTTTGACTCGTTTTCCTCCCGAACCTAACGGATATTTACATATAGGACACGCAAAGTCTATTTGCCTTAACTTTGGTTTGGCAAAAAAATATGGCGGCAAGACCAACTTGCGTTTTGACGACACCAATCCTGTGAAAGAAGATACGGAATACGTCGATTCCATTATGGAAGACGTGCGCTGGCTTGGTTTTGAATGGGCAAGCGTTCACTACGCGTCAGACTATTTCGACCAATTGTACGAATGGGCGCAAGTACTGATTAAGAAAGGCTTGGCTTACGTTGACGACCAATCGTTGGAAGAAATCCGTAAAAATCGTGGAACAGTTCAAACTCCGGGAACACCAAGTCCGTGGCGTGACCGTAGCGTGGAGGAAAATCTTGATTTGTTCGAGAGAATGAAAAACGGTGAATTCCCCGACGGCTCCAAAGTGCTTCGTGCCAAAATCGACATGGCTCACCAAAATATGCAGTTCCGCGACCCTATTATGTATCGTATCTTGCACGCTCATCACCATCGCACGGGCGACAAGTGGAACATCTACCCTATGTACGATTTTGCTCACGGCGAAAGCGACTCAATTGAGCACATCACTCACTCAATTTGTACCTTGGAATTCGACATACATCGTCCGCTATACGACTGGTTTATTCAAAACCTTGAGATTTTCCCATCTCGTCAATATGAGTTTGCCCGATTGAACATCAATTACACGGTGATGAGCAAACGAAAATTGTTGCAGTTGGTAAAAGAAAACTACGTTTCGGGCTGGGACGATCCTCGTATGCCGACAATCTGCGGATTCCGCCGTCGTGGCTATACGCCTGAATCTATCAGAAATTTCTGTGAAAAAATCGGTGTGGCAAAACGCGACAATATTATCGACTATTCCGTTTTGGAATTCTGTCTTCGCGAGCACCTCAACAAAGTCGCTCCTCGTATGATGGCTGTGCTTCACCCTATGAAAGTTGTGATTACGAACTATCCTGAAGGTCAAACAGAATACTTGACTGCGGTGAACAATCCAGAGGACGAAACGGCAGGAACGCGCGAAATTCCATTCTGCCGCGAGTTGTATATCGAACAAGACGACTTTATGGAAAATCCGCCGAAAAAATACTTCCGTCTGGCTCCCGGACAAGAAGTTCGTTTGCGTTACGCATATTTCATTACCTGTCAGGAGGTTATAAAAGACGCTGAAGGGAATATTACCGAAATTCGTTGTACATATGACCCGGCTTCACGTGGTGGCAACTCACCCGACGGACGAAAAGTGAAAGGAACGATTCACTGGGTCTCGGCACAACATGCCTTTGACGCCGAAGTTCGCCTATTTGACCGTTTGTTTGCCGTTGAAGCGCCCGAAGAGGTTGAAGAAGGCAAGACTTTCCTCGACAATCTGAATCCAAATTCTTTGCAAGTGTTACAAAACTGCAAAATGGAGCCAGCATTGAAAGACGTGAAAGTCTTGGACAAAATGCAATTCGAGCGTCTCGGCTATTTCTGCGTTGACAAGGATTCCACGCCAGAACACTTGGTATTCAACCGTGCATGCACGCTGAAAGATAGTTGGGCAAAGATTAACGGTTAGAACAACCGTCCAAAATCAAGGAACAGTGCATAGAAGAATATGGCAAAAATTATCGCCATGCCTATCATTTGTGCCTTGATTAAGATTTTTTCGCTTGGTTTGCGACGGATAATCAGTTCTACAAGCAAAAAGAGCAGATGACCGCCGTCAAGCCCCGGAATGGGAAGAATGTTCATAAATGCAAGTATCACTGAAAACAACGCCGCCAACGACCAGAATTGTCTCCAATTCCATTCCTTGTCGTACATTTTCCCCATCGACACAAATGTACCCACTTGTTGCGAACCCTCCTTGGTAAACACGAGTTTGAACTGTTTCACGTAAAAAGTCAGTGTGTTGAAGCCCATTTTTATGCCTTCAGGAATGGATTGCAACAGGGAAAATCTCTCAGTGACCGTTTCAAACAAATTGTAGACAGTTTTTGTGTATGCACCGATTTTCCCTTCTTCGGAAACAGTTACGGGAATCTTTTCCTCAAAACTATGTCTTACAACCGTTAAAAAAACGTCTTTGCCAGCAAAAGGTTTCACATTCTTCGCAAAATCCATAAACGACGGCGTGGGAATGGAATCAATTGCGACGATTTGGTCGCCCACACGCAAATCGGAACGTGAGGCAGGAGTGTTCGGCATAATGGAATCAATTACGAACGGAAAGTTTTCAACGAGAAAAAATGAATTTGGATTTGCGAGAATCCGTTTTCCTATGTCTTCGGGTATGTTGATTTGAAGTTCTCTTCCGTTACGCTCTACAGTTACTGTTTTAGCATTATCGAGCAGAATTTGCGAAACAGCATCATTCAACGTTTTGGGCTGTTTGTCGCCAATCAAAAGGATTTTGTCACCATTTTCAAAGCCAATGCTTTGTGCCGTTGAATCGCAATACACGCCATATTCCAAGTTTTGCAACGGCAAATATGTTTTCCCGTAAACAAACGAAAGTGCAGAGTAAATAATAATAGCCGTAAGAAAATTGAACAACACGCCACCAATGATTATCATAAACCGTTGTCCCCATGGTTTTGAGCGATATTCCCACGGTTTCGGCTCCGTTCGCAGTTGTTCCTTGTCCAACGATTCATCGACCATTCCAGCTATTTTACAATAGCCACCAAGCGGAAGCCAGCCAATACCATATTCCGTTTCGCCTTTTTTTATTTTGAACAGCGAAAACCACGGGTCGAAAAATAGATAGAATTTGTCAACCCTCGTCCCTGAAAGTTTGGCAAAGGTAAAATGTCCAAATTCGTGAACAATAATCAACAGAGCTAAAGTCGTTATCAGTTGGAGAGCTTGCATTTACTTTCTTTGTCCTAATAATTGGTCGCAAATTTATCGAAAATTCAACAAAAAAAGAATTTTCTTCTGCTAATGATTTAAAAGCCTATTTCTTCATCACATAGGGGATAAAATAGCCACTTTTGAGCAAACGGAAATTAAATTAATGTGCCTCCAACCAATTTTTCCCGACACCGACTTCCGCTATCAAAGGAACAGAAAGTGATACGGCTCCCTGCATTCCTTCGGTGACAATGGTTTTCATTTGTTCCAATTCGTCGGGGAATACGTCGAAATTCAATTCGTCGTGAACTTGCAAAATCATTCTGCTTCGTAAGTGTAGGGCATCAATTTTTTCTTGAATGTGAATCATCGCAATTTTTATAATATCGGCTGCCGAACCCTGAATGGGGGCATTTATGGCATTTCGTTCCGCCAAACCGCGTATCGTGGCATTTTGCGAATTGATGTCGGGTGTGTAACGACGGCGTTTGAACATAGTTTCCACGTAACCCAGTTCACGGGCATTTTGTATGTACGAATCCATCAACGCCTTTACTTTCGGATAATTTGCGTAATAGCTGTCAATCAGTTCCTGTGCCTCTTTGCGAGGAATATTGAGTGTTTGCGACAAGCCGAATGCTGTAGTTCCGTAGGAAATGGCAAAATTGGCTGATTTCGCCTTTCTGCGTTGCTCCGAAGTTACCTCGTTGAGCGACAAGCCGTAAATTTTTGCCGCCGTGGCACGGTGAATATCTTCGCCGTCTTGAAATGCCTTTACAAAATGTTCGTCACCCGAAAAGTGGGCAATCAGACGCAATTCTATCTGCGAATAATCTGCCGAAAGGAAATAATTGTCGGGCTTGGACGGAATAAACACCTTACGGATTTCCCGTCCCATTTCGGTACGAATAGGAATATTTTGCAGGTTGGGATTCGTGGAACTCAATCGTCCCGTTGCCACCACCGCCTGATTGAACGAAGCGTGAATGTTGCCCGTATGCTGATTTACCAATGCCGGCAAGTTGTCAATGTAGGTTGACAGCAATTTCTTCATTTCGCGCCATTCCAGAATCAACGGAACAACGGGGTGAGCGTCACGCAATTTGTCGAGCACTTCTTCGCCCGTGGCATATTGTTTCGTCTTGGTTTTCTTGGTCTTGTCGGTTATCTCGAGTTTGTCGAACAGCATTTCTCCCAATTGCTTGGGTGACGCAATGTTGAATCGTTCGCCCGTCAATGCAAAAATCTTTTCTTCTATCTGCGAAACGTCCGATGAGATTTTTTTCGACAATTCACGCAACACTTCCGTGTCGATTCGCACGCCCGCCATTTCCATCTTGCTCAACACTGGAGCCAGCGGACACTCAATGTCGGCATACAAGTCGTATTGTTCCAAATTGTGTAATTCCTTCTCCAACAACGGCATAACTCGCCAAATTGCATCGGCTTGCTCGCCAAAATAGTTTTTCAATTGCTCAACACGCATATTGGCAAATTGAATCTGATTGTATTTTTCACCCGTAACAATCTCTATATTAGTGATTTCCTCGTGCAAATGCTGACGAACGATAGTGCCGAGGCCGTGGTTTAATTCGGGTTGCAAAACGTAGTGAGCCAACATACAATCGTGCAACTCGCCTCCAAGTGTGATTCCGTACTGTGAAAGTACTGAAACAGAGTGTTTTATATTATATGAATACTTTTTATTGCACGATGCGAAGATAGGTTTTAATTTTTCTACGATATCCTTCGCTTCGTCATCGTCTAATGGGAAGGGAAGGTAATATGCCTCATGTTCTTTCCACGAGAAGGCAATGCCGATAATTCGTGCTTTTATTGATTCTGTTGAAGTTCCACAAAGTACGAATGAGAACGCAAGTTGTTTTGAGATACTCTTCGCAAATGCGTCGATGTCAGTAACAATGCGGTACGAGGCATTATTTTTTATTGCTGCTGGAGTTTTTGTCGTTTCCTGTGGCTCGGCAAATAAGTCCAATTGCATAGAATCCACGGGCTTTGGAGCGGGTTTCGCCACCGTTTGCGTGGGAACGTCTGTTGCCTGCAACATTTTTTGAGCCAAACCGAAAAATTCAAGTTCCTTGAACTTCGCTTTCAAAACGTCCACATTGTATGGCTCCTTTTCAAAATTAAAGTCTGAGAATGCTACGGGGACCGTCGTGCAAATCGTGGCCAGTTGCTTTGATAGCAACACTTGCGACTTGTAGTTTACGAGATTTTCCTTTTGCTTGCCTTTTAATTTGTCAATGTTTTCGTAAATGCCTTCAATGCTGTCGAACTGTGCAATGAGTTGTTTTGCCGTTTTCTCGCCAATGCCGGGAGCTCCGGGAATGTTGTCGGAACTGTCGCCCCAAAGTCCGAGTAGGTCAATGACTTGATCGGGACGTTGGATGCTGAACTTTTCAGCCACTTGTTTTGGTCCCATAATGTCAATGCCCGAGTGCCCCAGACGATACATGTGAACTTTCTCCTCTACTAACTGAGCGTAGTCTTTGTCGGGCGTAACCATATACACCATAAATCCTTCACGAGCGGCTTGTTTTGCAAGTGTTCCGATGATGTCGTCGGCCTCGTAACCTTCCTTTTGTACCACGGGAATGTTCATTGCCTTGACAATCTCGATGACCTCGGGAATGGCAGCTTTCAAATCTTCGGGCGATGCCTGACGATTTGCCTTGTATTGTTCATACATTTCGTGACGGAACGTTTTCCCCACGGGGTCGAAAACCACACCAATATGCGACGGCTTTTGTTTTACAATCAAATCGTTAAGCGTATTGACAAAACCAAAAATGGCCGATGTGTTGACACCTTTGGAATTGACACGAGGTGAATTTATAAAAGCGTAGTATGAGCGATACAAAACCGCATGACCATCTATCAGAAACAAATTTTTTTCTTCCATATAAAAATTGCTCGTTACAAAAAAAAGACTATCGCAAATGTACGCAGATAGTCTTTTATATCAAATTATTGAAAGGAATAATGTGTTACATTATTTCTTCTTGTCACGTTTGAACGGATTGTAGAATTCTCTGATTTTTCCACTCTTGGTCGTTTTGTTTCCGCCCGGAGTGTAGTTTTTGTTTTCGTATTTCTCGCGAGCTTCATCCTGACGTTTTTCTAATTCTTTTGCCTTCTTTCTTGAAGCCTTTCGAGCCTTGGTATTTTGCGCCTTACCTTTCCGCTCGTTCCACGATTTTCCTTTTTGCGAATTGTAACGGTACGAATTTTTCTCGTTTTGTTTCATTCGTTTCACCGTCTTTTTATTCTGAGTACGTTCACGAGTGTCTTGGTAACGCTCTTCGTGTTCCTTCTGCTTTTTTGCCTGCAACTTAGCTTGTTCTTTCTTGCTCAAGTGTGTGGTTTTGTTCACACTTGACTTGAAATTGTCTTGTTGCTTCATTTTCTTTGTCTCCTTAGATGCTTTCGGAGCACTTACTTTTTCCTTCTTGTGAGTACTTTTACGAGATTGTACAGTTTCATCATCATCGTACTGTGCAAATGCCGTTGTACTTACGATTAACAGACCTAAAAGGAACGCTATTTTACTTAATTTCATAGTTATAGAATGTCTTTTTTTTCGCCCCCAAAAGTAGGGAATATATTTATATAAACGGCAAGGTGTTAATAAGTTTTAATATCTTGCATAAACGATGTACATCATCTCTATGAATTTCATCCTGAAAAAGTTTTTCCCCACCATATTCCAACAACATTCATAAAAAATTGTACCTTTGAAACGTTATTTTTTGAATAGTAACTTTTAATCATTTTTGTATGCAATACGGCTATTTTGATGACGAACACAAGGAATATGTCATCACGAAACCAGACACTCCAACTTCGTGGAGCAACTATCTTGGCGATACTCGCTATGGTGCAATCATTACAAACAACGCTGGCGGATATTCATTTTTCCGCTCATCGGTACAAGGTTGTTTTCTTCGAATTAAATTCAACAATGTGCCGCTTGACCAGCCCGGTCGCTATTTGTACATCCACGACTGCGAAAGCAAGGATTTTTGGTCGGGTTCGTGGCAACCAGTAGGAAAACCGCTCGACAAATACAAAAGTGAATGTCGCCACGGTTCGGCCTACACGAAAATTTCGTCGGAATATAGCAACATAAAGACCGAAACGCTTTATTTCGTGCCGATGGGACAGGAATTCGAGGTGTGGAATGTGAAAATCACCAACACTGGAAAGAAAGCCCGCAAACTGCGTGCGTTCACCTACGTTGAATTTGCGTCGAACTGGAATATGAACGACGACAGCAACAATCTGCAATATACGCAGTACATTATTAAGACTGCCTACAAAAACGGTTTCGTTGACCACGGCAGCAACTTATATATGCCCGAAGACCCCGACAATTTCCAGAACAAAGACCAAGCGCGTCACTCGTTCATTGGTGTTGTCGGTCAGAAAGTTACGGGTTACGACAGCGACCGTGCCAAATTTTTGGGAGCATACCGCACCTATGCAAATCCGCAAGTTGTGGCTAACGGAAAATGTAACAATTCCCTTACCGAAGGCGACAACGGTTGCGGTACGTTGCAAGTTGATGTTGACCTGCAACCGGGCGAGACAAAGGAATTTTCCGTTGTTCTTGGTATCGGCAAGGCGTGGGTTGAAGGCAAAAAAGCGGCAAAAATGGTTGCAACGCCAGCCAAGGTCGAGGCCGAATTCAACAAAATAGTGAAATACTGGCACGGACGTATCGAAGGACTTTCGGCAAAAACTCCCGATGCGGCTTTCAATAGCATGATAAATATGTGGAATCCGTTCAATAACCTGATTACGTATGCGTGGAGCCGTGCGGCCTCGCTCATCTACCGTGGCGAACGCGACGGAATGGGCTACCGCGACACGATTCAGGATATGCTCGGTGTTATCCACAACATTCCAGAGGAAGTTGTTGACCGTCTTGAACTTATGTTGACAGGACAAAACTCCAACGGTGGCGCTATGCCTGTTGTGAAACCGTTTGCACACAATCCGGGACACGAGGCACCGACTCCCGAAGCCGACTTCCGTTCCGACGACTGCATGTGGCTGTTCAACACGGTTCCTACATACGTGAAGGAATTGGGCGACATCAATTATTACAACAAAGTTCTTCCGTTCTCCGACAAGGGCGAAGGCACCGTTTTGGAACACCTGAAACGTGCCATCCAGTTCAACCTCGACCGTCGTGGTAAAAACGGATTGCCGTGCGGCCTGAAAGCCGACTGGAACGATTGTCTTGTACTTGGTGCAAAAGGCGAAACGGTATTCGTGGCAATGCAACTTCGCTATGCGTTGACTGTCTATATTGACATTTGTACTCGTTTGAATAAGAAAGACGAAGTGAAATGGGCGGAAGGTCATTTGACCACGTTGACGAAAACCATCGACAAGGTTGCATGGGACGGCGAATGGTACGTGCGTGCAATCAAGGAAGACGGCTACATTTTCGGTACGAAAAATGACCCATTGAACGAAGGAAAGATTTGGCTGAACCCGAACTCGTGGGCAATCATTTCTGGCCAGGCAACCGGCGAACGTGCCGAAACGGTTATGAACAGCGTTGAGAAACATTTGGCTATAAAATACGGTTTGGTTCTGTGCGACCCTCCATACGAAAAAACAGAGGCGTCGGTTATCAAGGCACCGTTGTTCAACAAAGGTATGAAGGAAAATGCCGCCGTGTTCCAGCACACGCAAGGTTGGGGAATTATGGCCGACTGTATTTTAGGACACGGAAAACGTGCGTTCAAAAACTACAAGAACTATCTTCCTGCCGCATACAACGAAAAAGCGGAAGTTCGTCAGATTGAACCGTATGTATATGCACAAACCACCTGTTCCACCTACAACATGCGTGCTGGTCAAAGCCGTTGTCCATGGTTGAGCGGTACGGCTTCGTGGGCATATTTCACGGCGGCGCAATACATTCTCGGCATTCGTCCCGACTACGACGGTCTGTTGATTGACCCATGTATTCCGGGATGGAAAGGATTCACGGCGACACGTAAATTCCGTGGGAAAATAGCGAACATCACCGTAAAGAATCCTAAGAAGGTAGAAAAAGGCGTGGTTTCCATCACATTGAACGGCAAAGCTGTGGAAGGCAACGTGGTTCCGTTCGACAAGATGAAGAAAGAAAACGAAATTGTGGTGGTAATGGGATAATTTGAGTGGTTGTTCGGAAATTTCGAACAACCACTTTTTCTCTCAATTCGCATTCTTCAAAAATATTTTCAAGATTGTGTATTCCCTACACCGTCTGTTCCACGTTCCACACAAACGCTCTGATGCCGACTTCGGTGTTTCGTTTGTCGAGTTTTTTCACCAGGGTGAGGATTGGCTCAACTTTGTCGTCTTCAACTATGGAAATGACAGCGGAGTTCATTTCTGGCCACGTGTGGGTGCCTCGGTGCGGGTCGCCGTCTTTGCTGCCGCGTCCCTGCACGTCTTCCCAAAATGTGAACCCGCGGGCTCCGCAGGTGTCGAGTATATATTCCACACGTTCCGTATTTGCTTGGTTGAATGTTATGAATACCGCTTTCATGTCAGTTATTTTTAGTTCTGTTTTCTATAATATGCTGGTAAGTGTTTTCTCTTTGTTGTTTTTAACACTCATTCTTAATTTTTAATCCTTAATTCTTAATTTTCCTTGTCGTTTTCTTCCAGTTCTATATTCATGAATACGAACGATTTACGAACTTCTTCCTCTTTCTCGCGTTCGCTTCCTTTCGACATAATTCCGTAAAGTACAGGTACCACAATCAGGGTTACAAACGTTGATACAAGCAAACCGCCTATAACCACGTACCCCATCGTGTTCCACAACTCGGAACCTTCGCTTCGGCTCAATGCCATTGGCAACATACCAAGAGCAGTCGTCAAGGCGGTCATCATTACCGGACGAAGACGTGACTGACCTGAAAGTGCGATTGCCTCAGACAATTCATAGCCACGGTCACGCATCAAGTTGATGTAGTCAACAAGCACGATACCGTTCTTCACCACAATACCAATCAACAGAATCACACCAAGCATACCAACCATATCGAGGTTTTCGCCAGTTACAAGCAATGCGGCAATCACACCCGACAATGCGAACGGAATCGCCATCATAATGATGAACGGATGCTTGAACGATTCGAACTGCGATGCCATCACAATGTAAACCAACAACATAATCAACATTGCCAATAATCCCATGTCGGCAAACGATTCCTGCTGGTCTTCGTAACTACCACCCACGTTGCAGGTTACACCTTGTGGAATGTCCATCTTGTCGATTTCCTTCTGTATGTTTTCAGCTAATACGCTCAATGGAGTGTTGTATGGCGTAACCGACACAGTTACAACACGTTGACGGTTCTTTCTCATAATTTCTGGCGGACACCAATATTCCTTGATTTCGGCAAGTTCGTTCAACTTGATTTGTTGCCCGGTCGATGTCATAAATGTCAGATTTTCAATGTCGGTAATACTGCTACGGTATTCTTCTTTCAAACGGACAATAATATTGTATTCCTCGCCGTCTTCTTTGAAGAAACCTGCCGTCATACCATAGATGCGGTAGCGCACATTTGCCGCAACGGTAGCGGAATTCAAGCCATGGCGGGCAAGTTTTTCCTTGTCAAACACGATTTGCAGTTCCGCACGGTCTTCCTTACGGTCAATCTTAATGTCGCGTGCGCCTTCCACATTGGCCTGCATTGCACGTTTCAAGTTGAGCGCCGTATTCATTGTCTTATCGAAGTCAAAACCGTATATTTCAACGCTGATGCTGTTTCCGCCCATGCTTATACCGCCGGAGCCCACAATGCAGTTGATGATTTCAGGATATTTCTTGAATTCCTGACGAACTTGTTCCTCGATCTCGAAGATAGTTCTGTCGGTTTTTCTTTCGTATTTCTTCGTGGCTCTCACACGCATATTGATGGTGATGTTGTCGGTTGAGGTGAACAATGCCGCAATACCAGCGTCGTCGTTGGAACCTGCTGTGGTTGAAACCATTACGAAATCTTCGCCCAACACTTCACGAATAGTCTCTTCGGCTTTGCGTGCCGTTTCCAATGTTTCTTCAAGACGTGTACCACGTTGCAGTTCTATTGTCACTTCAAAACGACCTTCGTCCTGGTCTTTCATGAAGTCCATACCAATTTTCCCCATAAACAAAGGAATCATAGAGATTACGAAGAACGCAACGGCAACGAAAATTGTTGTTTTCTTGTGACGCAGACAAGCACGCAAAACGCGGGCGTACCATGCTTCCACCGCTTCGAAAATTCGTTCCACGAATCCCCATATCGTATGTTTTTTCTTTTCTTGTTCTTGTTTTTCTGCCGCAACTTTTTCGGCGATGGTCATATATACCGTCTTGCCTTTCAAAATCTTCGACGACATCATTGGTGTCAACGAAATGGCGATGGTTGTTGAGGTACAAACCACAATCGTCACAATCCAACCCAATTCCTTGAACAAGATACCGGCAATACCGCTCAGCATTGTCAGAGGAACGAATACCACCACGATTACCAATGTGGTCGCGATAACCGAAGTCCACACTTCGTTGGTTGCATAAATCGATGCCTCACGCGGACTTGAGCCTCGGTCAATGTGTTTCGAGATGTTTTCCAACACCACAATCGCATCATCCACAACCATACCGATTGCCACCGAAAGCGAAGCCAACGATATGATATTCAATGAACTATCTGCACCGAGCAAGTAGATGAACGCCGTCAACAACGAAATAGGTATGGTGATACCGATGATGAGCGTTGTTCTCCATGTTCCCAGGAAGAACCAAACCACCAAGACCACGAACAACAAGGCGTACATAACCGATTCCTCCAATGAGTTGATGGCATTTTCAATTTCCTCGGAACCATCACGAATAAGGTGTACCTGAATATCGGGTGGTAAAGTTTTCTTGATTTTCTCCATTTCTTTGCGCACTTGGCGACAGATTTCCACTGTGTTTGCACCAGTTTGCTTTGAAATTGTCAGACGGGCACCGTCAACGCCGTTGATTTTTTCGTCAAGTGTCACGTCCTTGATAGTATCGCGGACAGTGGCAAGGTCGCGGACAAACACCTGTTTTCCGTCGGGCGTGGTCATTACCACGATGTTGTTGATTTCGGAACTCTCCTTGTATTCGCTTTCAACACGAAGTTGGTACTGTTCCTTACCCATTTTCACCGTACCCGATGCAAGGTTGAAGTTGTTGGAACTGATAGCGCTACCGACAGCCTCAACATTCAAATTGTATGCTTCAAGTTGTTTCGGGTCAAGGTCAACGTAAATGTAGCGTTCGGGAGCACCCGACACGTTCAAGTTACCGATACCGTCGATACGGTTCAGCACGTTGGTCACATTTTCTTCCAGAATCTTGTCAAGTCCCGAATAACTTTCGTTTGCAGTGAAACCGTAAATGAGAATCGGCATTGCACTTGTATTCAATTTCAGGATGGTAGGACGGCTTACTCCGTCGGGAAGGTTGTCATATACCAAATCGACGTACGAACGAATGTCGTTCAAAGCCTCGTCAATGTTGGAACCCCACTCAAACTCCATCGTCACCATCGAAAGGTTGTCCTTCGACGTTGAATAGAGGTCTTTCAAACCGTCAACCGAGTTGAGGGCGTTTTCTATAATTTTGGTAACGTTTGTCTCTATTTCGCTGGCGTTAGCTCCTGGATATGAGGTCATTACCGTAACATACGGAGGGTCCATTTCAGGAAGTTGGTCGATAGGCAATTTCTTGTATGAGAAAATACCCAAAATCACCACTGCCACGAAGATTAGCGCTGTGGTGATAGGTTTGTTTATGGCGGTCTTGTAAATCATAGTCTTTCCTTTTTAACTATTCTGTGATTTCAATTGGCGTTCCGTCAACCAAGCGGGCTTGTCCCGTGGTGATGAGCTGCATACCTTTTTTCAGTTCGTTTGATTCAAGTTCCACTTGGTCGTCAAAACGTTGACCGAGTGTTACGGCAATTCGTTTAGCAGTGCCGTTGTCGTTCACAAACACATAGCGTTCGTTCGATCCCTGTAATTTCATTACGGCGTTGTAAGGAACAACTATGGCGTTGATTTGTCCCAGTGCCAATGAAGTGTGGGCGTACATTCCCGGACGAAGTTCCTCGCTTGCGTTAGGAATCTTGATTTTCAACTTAAACGTGTGAGTCGTTGCGTCAAGGGTAGGATAGATGACTTCAACCACACCTTCGAATTTCTTGTTAGGGTAGATGTCGCACACCACATCAACTTTCATTCCCTCTTTTATAATTGGGAAATACGTTTCAGGTACGTTGATAAACGCCTTCAATGTTTTGATTTGCGTAAGCACCAAAATAGGCATTCCCGAATATAGTTCGCCGTTTTCAAAGTTACGGGCAGAAATCACACCGTCGAAATCAGCTTTCACAAAAGTGTTTTTTGAAAGAAAATCAAGACTTTGTTTTGCTTGGTCGTAGCCCAATTTTGTTTGGTCGTAAACCTGTTGGCTCACGTTGCCGCTTTGTTTCAGGGCTTCCACACGTTTCATTTCCGTCTCTAAATTCGCTACATTCAATTTTGTAGTAATATATTGTTGTTGGTCCATTGTCACAAGACTTTGACCACGACGAACCTTGTCGCCGACTTCCACGTGGATTTTTTCAATGTGGCCAGTCACCGACGGAGCTATGTTCATCGTTTCGTAACCTTCGAGCGTTGTGGTCAAGTCGAGATTTTTTGCAATTGTTTGTTCTTGCAACGTAATAACTTTTACCACTTCTTTTTGTACAACCGAATCATTTTCAGTGTTTTGTGCCGTTTCCCCTTTTTGACCGCAGCCAACCATTGCCAATGCTGCGAATGCGAGTACTGTGTTTCTTACAATCTTTTTCATATCCTAAATTCCCTTTATTTCGTTATTTATTAAGTAAATCTTCCAATTCAACTTTTGCGGTGATTAACTGCAACATAGCGTTGATGTAACTGCTTTGGGCTGACACCAAGTTGGTGCTTGCGTTGGTTACTTCAAGGCTTGAAGCCGCGCCATGCTCAAATTTTATAGCCATATTTTCAAACACACGTTTCGTCACGTCGAGATTGCTTTGCTGCGTTTGAAATGTTTCGTATGCCGACGTCAAGTTGTAGCGAAGTTGCTTGTCTTGAATGAGCAGCCCGTCTTTTGTCGTCTCAAACGAATTTTGTGTTTTGTTATACGAAATCTTTGCCTCTTTCACGTTACTCATCCGTTGCCAACTTTTCCAGATAGGAATGCTCACCGAAACGCCAACCACGTTAGGTGGAGTCATATCCATAGTTTTTTCGTCACTGAAATAGTGTTTGTTGCTGTATTGATAGTATGCACTCAGCGTTGGCAAAAACGACACTTCCTCGGCAAGGACTTGTTTTTTCGACAGTTCAAGATTTTTGTTCAGCAACTGGTAGTTGTAGTTGCTGTCGAGTTCAAATTGCGTGTTTAGCAATTCCATTGCCGAATCAACATTAAGCAAGTTTTCTATCTTTTCGGTCAAATTGATTTTCGTGGAAACATCGCAACCCAATTGAAGAATGAGCGAATTGTAAAGCATTTCCAACGAACGTTTTGTTGAATTTATGCTTGTTTGCATTGTTGCCACTTGCACAAGAAGTTGGTCGGCTGTGGTTTGTTCCGCAACACCTATTTTTACGGAATTTTCAGTCATTTCGTGCAGTTTCTTCAAGTTTTCAAGATTTTGGTCAAGCAAATCAACTGTTGATTCCATTGCGAGAATCGACATATAAATTGTTGTTACACTTGATTGTATGTCGCGTTCGCTTTTTTTGAGTGAAATGTCCGACATGTCAATCGCGATTTTCTGCATTTGCATACCAACAATCTGAGCTCCCGTGAGCGCCACCGAAGCCGTCAAACCAAGTGTTCCGTAGGGTGGCATGGCGATTTTCATTCCCATCATTTCCATTTCGTAGCCCAACATATTGTTGTAGTCATACGAAGCAGAGAGTTGTGGAAGCATTGTCGATATTGTTTGCCAGCGGTTTGCTTCGGCAATTCGCAGGTCAAGCGAAGCATTTTGGAGCGTTCTATTGTGCGATACGGCATATTGTTTCGCCTCGTCGAGCGAAAGCGACAACGTTTCACCTTCATTGTCTTGTGCGAAAGCCGTGAAAACGCCGAGTAGAGCGGTTAATACAAGAGTTGTTCGTTTCATTATTGTCAATAATTTTTCGAGTGCAAAGGTAATTATTTCAATGATAGTTCAAACATATTATGGATAAACTATTTTGAAATGTAGATTTTTATGATTCAAAGGATTATGATAATATCAATTAGAAAAAATTCTTTCCAATTGTTATAAGACAATCTTCTTTACATCTTCCGATTATAAAAAACAGGAGGCGAGAAAATTTCGCCTCCTGTCATTTATTTCTCTATCAAATCTATAAGATGGGGTTGGCTTATCTTACAACAACTATTTGCTGATTACCGCCAATTTTCACTGCATATACACCTGTTTGTGGTACCGAGACAACAGCTTCCATCGTATTATTGTTGCGATACAAACATTTACCTTGTAAATCAAATATCGAAATAGAAGTATTTTTGTCAGACAAAATTTGTATGGTCTTATTGACTACACTTACGGTATATCCCTCAGATAAATCATCTATACCTACAGCACTATCTTTTGTAACAAAGAATCCGTCGTATCTCTTCAACACATTTTTATTTTCGTCTTGTGCCTGAATTTCATAGGTATATAAAGTTCCTGCCTCCAGACCATCTATTTTGTATTTAAATCCAACAACTTCATTTTTCAGTCTTGTATTAGAAAATGCGATATTCAACAATACCCCGCTTTCATCAAATACTAATTGACACACAATAGTATTATTCTTCTTCACAGTCAACGTATAGGTATTTGCTTTTTCCACCTTAGGAAATGCTATTTCAATGCTATATGTTTCTTCTTCGACAATAACATCTTCCGAATTCATATAAAGCTCTTCCGCACCGTCGCACTGAATTTGTTTAAACGCCCCCCAAATAGCATCTGAAGTATACCCTGACTTGAATTCACAAGGGACACTCACCGTTGCCGCATATTCAGAGAAACTATTCCGAACCATAGTTGGCGGCTCTTGAGCATTACAAGTAATTTGGTGTAAACGTTTACAGCCGTTGAATGCGTAATAACCTATAGATGTTACGGAATATGGAATAGCTATTTCTTTAATATTTTCCATATTATAACATAAGTTAGATGGAATATGCTCAACTGAGTTTCCAAAAGTTATCGTTTTTACGGATTTCTCAGAATATGCAAATACTTCGTCCAAGTCCTTACAAGCAACAGCATTCCATACTATACTTTCAATTTCTGTACAACCCTCAAATGCGTCATACGCAATATGTTCAATTCCCTTAGGAATGACAATCGATGTTATATCACATCCTTTTGTCATATCGTATGAAAAATAATTTGAAAATGCATGGGAACCTATTCCCGTTACGGTGTATTCCCGACCTTCAAATTTCACTTTTTCTGGAATTACAACCTTTCCTCTTGGAGCTTTTTCATTTTTTCCACCATAAAAATTATAAATCCTGTTATAATAGTAGAAATAGGATGAATTATTAAAATAATCATTAAGATAATCCGAACGCAAATTATATTCAAACCAATAATCATCCGTTGTGTATGTATAATCATTATAAAATAACGAAGAAAAATAATCATGATAATAGTATTCACTTAACTTATCATTCTCGTAACTATAATAGTCCCAGTCCCAATATCGATAGTAGTCATAAGTATAATCATACTCGTTGTCACCGTTATAGTTCGGATAATCAAAATTATCATAAGATTGTTCTAATTTAGATGTAATCGTACCGTGCGTCAACCAAACTGATTTATCATCAACTATTTTGTAGAACATGCCGTTATAGTTAAATGTCGTTGGCTCAACATCGTCACTTTTCAAATAATTCTCAATCAATTCAGATTCTGCGAATACAAGTCCAACCACTAAGACTGCAAGCGCACAAAATAACGTTTTCTTATTCATAACCTTAATTTTTTTGCAAAGAAAAGACTTTTTGGGATAATTACAATATCTTTGTGACAATTTAAAGCAAATGAAACTCAATCTATTACATATCGTTTATACAACGGTAATTATTCTTTGTTTGTTCCTTGCTATTTTCGGTTGCGAATGGACAAAAATTATTAGCTTGCTGTTATTTTGTTTTTGGATATTTCAAGGGAATTATAAAAAAACTATTGGTTCTCTTGTCCATAACAAAATTGCCACGTGCTTTTTAATAACATTTGGACTGCTTTTTTTTAGATTCGTTGTTCAAATACCATCTCCAAATGCCATTCAAAATATAATGAAGTATTTACCTCTTTTAATTTGTCCGTTTGTTATTGGGTCAAGCTGCTGTGTCGATGCAACAAAGAAATTTTGGATATTTTTTTCTTATGTTACCTTTATTCTAATAAATACATTGTTTTGTTTTGGTCTATTTATTTCCCGAGATTCTTCAATCCTTAATACTCGCGCTATAAGTCTATTTATGCCATTTATAGACTATTCTCTATATGTTATTCTCGCCATTGCTGTCTGTATTCATTATTTATTATTTGAAAACAGGGAATTATCTATATTTAAGAAATACTATCTAACAATATCAACCATCTGGTTGTTGTTTTTTGTGATTTATCTAAAATCGCTAACCGGATATATCACATTATTTACGTCAATCTTCTTCTCCACTATATATTTTTCTAAAAATTTCATAAAAAAAACCTTTGTCACCTCGTTCATTTTACTGACAACATTGCTTCTTACGGGACTCTTATATTCCGAAGCAAAATATTTTTTATTCCTTGACAAATGCAATGTTGAAGAATTGGAAACTCAAACTGAACTTGGGAATCCATATACACATACAATTTCACGAGATGCAGAAAACGGACATCTGGTTTCTATTTACATCTGCGAAAAAGAGATTGAAGATGCTTGGCAAGAAAGAACACAGCAATCAGTATGGTCAAAAGACAGATGGGGAAATATCTACTATTATACCCTTTTACGCTATATGACCTCGAAAAATCTAAAAAAAGATGCCTCCGGTTTTTCTAGGTTGAGCGACGACGATATAAAAGCAATTCAAAATGGATTTACAAATTATCGCTTCACAAACAACAAAAACCCTTTTAAAAGAATTTATGAAGCATTTTGGGAATTAAACACCTACTATGCAAAAGGAAACCCTAATGGGCATTCTATCATTCAAAGATTTGAATTTTACAAATGTGCCTTTTCTGTCATAAAAAAGCATTTTTGGTTTGGTTGCGGAGATTCTGTTAACGCGAAATTGCAACAAGTCTATAGCGAAGAAAAAATACTAACTGCCAATCGTTGGCATCTTCCTCATAATCAATTCATTTTGTTAACATGCATCTGTGGTTGTGTTGGATTAATTATCTATATTTTCTCTCTATTGGGCATAATTTATTTTTCAAAAAAAAGTATTGATATCATAAAAATAACATGGTTCATTATTATTCTTATTGCCAACTGCAGTAAGGATTTCTTAAACGATATCTCTGGTCAGTTATTATACGGATTTATCGGACCTCTCATTTTTATAACATTTTCTAAGTCCGATGAAAATGTAAACCCTATAGAATTGTCACAAGAAGACAGCTCTATTTCCACAAGAACTGAGAAAAACACTTAATACGTCAACTCCAAATCGATGTTTTCTTTTACCTCAAACGGAAGCCCGTGTTTTCCAATCACTTCCATAAATGGATCTGGATCAAATTCTTCCACGTTGAATACGCCCGCTCCGCTCCATTTACCAGTGAGGAACATCATTGCGCCCGTCATTGCGGGAACGCCCGTGGTATAAGAAACACCTTGCGCGCCTGTTTCGTTGTATGCCGCCTGGTGACTACAATTGTTCCAAATATAAACAGTCTTTTCCTTGCCGTCTTTTATACCTTTTACACGACAACCGATTGACGTTTCGCCTGTGTAATTCTCACCCAATGTTTCGGGTGCGGGCAAGGTTTCTTTCAAGAATTGCAAAGGCACAATCTCCACACCTTTATATAAAATAGGTTTTATGCTTGCCATTCCAATGTTTTGAATTACACGGAGATGGGTAAGATATTCGTCGCCGAATGTCATAAAGAAACGTGCCATTTTTATGGTAGGGAAATTCTTCACCAACGACTCCAATTCCTCGTGGTACATCAAGTATGACTTGCGCACGCCTATGTTCGGGTACGTCAACGGAAACATAATTTCCTGCGGTTCGGTTTCAACCCATTTGCCATCTTTCCAATAACGGCCTTTCTGCGTAATTTCACGAATGTTGATTTCGGGGTTGAAGTTTGTGGCAAATGCCTTTCCGTGGTCACCGCCGTTGCAGTCAACAATGTCGAGATAGTGAATCTCATCAAAATAATGTTTTGCCAAATATGCGGTATAAATCTGGCTTTGTCCTGGGTCAAAACCACAACCGAGAATTGCGGTCAAACCTTTTTCCTTGAACTTATCTTGATATGCCCATTGCCAACTATATTCAAATTTCGCAACGTCTTTCGGCTCGTAATTCGCCGTATCCATATAGTTTACGCCTGCTTCCAGACACGCGTCCATTATGCACAAATCCTGATATGGCAACGCCACGTTGATAACCAATTTCGGTTGGAACGACTTAATCAACTGCACCAATGCAGGAACGTCTTCGGCGTCGATTTGGGCAGTCTGAATCTTTCTGCCAAGTTTTTCCTCGATGATAGCCGCAATTTTATCGCATTTTGACTTTGTGCGACTTGCCAACATAATGTCGGAAAACACCTCCGGATATTGAGCGCATTTGAACGTAACTACCTGACTTACACCGCCAGCACCAATGATAAGAACCTTTGCCATATCTGTAAATTTTATTGCGTTAAAATTACACTTTTTCTTAATACGTTCATACTAAAAAACGACAAGCAACGTTTTATACTAAAAAATGTTTGCCTATGGATAAAACTTCTACTCTCTCTGTTATCAAAAATCAACACGAAGTCAAAAAAAACAACACAAAAAGTATCAGGTTTCTACAAGCGTATTGCAGAGCATTTCAATGCGTTACGACAAAACACAATGATACGATAACCTTGTGGCTGAATTAGTGGACAACTTCGTCGTCGCCAAGATAGGATTTCATTTGTAAACCGTTTTCATTGAGGACGGCATAGGTGGTGTTCACTATCCAATTCCCCGTGTTAATGTAACGACTTCCCGCCTCTATCTCTTTATCGACGGCAACGTGACGATGCCCGAAAATGAAGAAATCATATTTTTTTGTCTTCAAGATTTCTTTCGCATACAGCAAAAGAAATTCTTTGTCATCACCAAGATAATTAGCTGACTCATAGACTTTTACCTTGCGGTTGTGCGACGACCACGCATGAGCGAAGCCAAATGCCCAGTTTACAGGCACAAAGCGAAACAACCATTGCAAGAACCTACAAGAAAAAATCACGTGCAGGAAATTCATTCCCCTATCATAATTCCCCAAGGCGTGACCATGGTGAATAAACAATTTCTTTCCAAAATATTCTCGTTCCAACGGGTCGTTATAAATAGTGACACCAATTTCTTTTTGTAAATAATCGCCATACCACAAATCGTGATTGCCCGAAAAAATATTCACGGGGATTCCCGAATCGACAAATTCGGCTAATTTCGCCAGCAAACGTACATAGCCCTTGGGAGCTACGTACTTATATTCAAACCAGAAATCGAATATATCGCCCAACAGATACAACTCGCCACACGAAGGTTTTATTTCGTCTAACCACGTAAGAACCAACTTCTCACGTTCACGGCTTTTTTCCTCATCAGGATAGCCCAAATGAAAATCCGATGCGAAATAAATATTCTTAGATGGTTCCATTGTACAATGCTAAAAACTCTTTTCTATGGAAAGTGTCACAATAGAAATCAATTCATCGTCCTGAATTTCGTGCCGAAGCATATAGCCCAAATCCAAACCGATTTGCTTCCGAAATCCGAAAGAACAGTTCGCCCCGTATTTTACCGTTGCTATGGAATAATTCGTACCCGCGCCAAGCGGATGATAGGTTTCGACAAACAACGACGGTCTCACACGTTTGTTTGCCACATACGCGACTTTGAGTTTGTTCTTATCGACGAACGACGGAAGCAAACTTTTCTCATTCTTGATGTAGGTGTTTTTGGAAACATTCATTTTCGTCTGAATCGCCACGCGAAAATCGCCGAATTTCTTTTTGTAACCGACGAGTGCCGCAAACGTATGAACAGGGAAATATCCCTGTACGCGATATTTGTCGGCAAATTCATAACTTGCCCCGACGAACAACAGCTTGGTAATGGAATATCGAGCCTCCACTTCGGCAGACGCCTGTTTCAACAAGGCACTATGTTGCTGAAAACGAGATTCGACACCAACGTCGAGCGACAATCTCTTTGACAAATCTACCGATGCCTCAATGCCTGTCCAAACTTGAAACGAGTAGGTTTGAGCCGAAGCAAACAAAGTTCCGAATACACACAATAATATGAGAAAACCTTTCTTCAATTATAACTCTTGATGTACATCAGACATATTGTTTTCTCCATTATCTTGCTCGTAATAATAGATTTGAATCCACGTAGAATCGTTCAAGTAGTTGATGTCGCCCACTTCAAAACGTTCAATTTTCAAGCCGGTACGTTTTTCCAAATCAGCCTTCAACTCATCGTATTTCTCAGGCTTTACCAATGCTATGTTGTCGTATTTCACACGTTTACGAGATTCGTGCTTAATCATCCAAACTTTTTCAAGGAAGAATGCAACGGTAAGAATTGCAAGATTTGTGAAAATCAACTCGGCATAACTTACTTTCTTGTTCGACAACGCATTGATAACCGAAACGCCGATTACCAAGAACAAATACGTCATTTCCTTGATAGGCATCAATTCAGTTCTGTATCGAATGATTCCGAAGATGGCAAACAAACCGAGAGCAAATCCCATCTGTATTTTTACGTTGCCCAACAAGAAACACAACATAAATACGACAGTTGAGATCAAAATATACGTAAACAAAAAGTCACGACGGCGCGTTGCAGGATAATACAAACAACGGGAAATGACGAAAATAATGATAAAATTGAACGCAAAACGAATCAACAATTCTGCAAAAGCAGGTGCGTCAATCAACGAAATTCCAAATAATTCATCCATAGCAATTTATTTTAAGTTATACTTTCCTTTATTTATATTCTTAATTTTTAATTCTTCATTCTTAATTTTTCAATGTATCTGATTTTAGTCTTGAATCGATTCTTCTTGATATTTTTATACACGACAGCGGTCCCAATTGCATATTTACTCATTCCACGACGGAAAATCCGGTTCTTCAGCAATGCCGATTGCATGTACGACACGGCACAACATTTGTCGCGTTTTAGTTCTATGATGCAAATGTGGGAGAAATCGGCACTTTCGCCGTTCACGCAATTGGTCACGTGTAAATTCGTATCGACCGTGCAACGCTCGCCGTGCACCAAATCAACCAAGGTTAAACGGGTATATTCCACCAAAGTCTTGGGGAACAATTCTTCGCCGGTAAAAGGACAATGCTGATGAATAAACGTATTTGCCTCGTACAAAGGATGCGTTTTCGGAAAACTGATTCTTTTCTTCTTCGTTCGTCCCTTGTTGTTTTTGAACTTAATTTCCAAGAACTCCGCACCAGTTGACAAATACGTTCTATGACGGACTTTGTATCGGTTCAGTTTGCCGTTTTGGTGAGCAATATACATTTTGTCGTCGGGTGTGTCGTAATACACCGTCTTATAGTCCTGATATGGTGTGTCGTTGATGTACAACGCGGCATAATTTGGTGCTATAAGCGACAAAACATCGGGCAATTGAGAACGGCTGAACACATATTTTGTGTCCGTTCTGTTCAGCAATTTCACAGAATCCATCTCGTCCAAGGTGATTGGACGCATTTCAGCAACAATATCTTGTACTGTCTTCGCCATTAATCAGCGTAATACGTGTACTCGTAAACTTTTTTCTTAATCAATTTTCCTGCCGCGTCATAATACAATTTAGCAACTTTTTTGCCTGCGTCGTTGTATTCATACACAGCTTTTTCTTTCAACTTACCTGTAGCCGAATATTCATATACGGCACTTTCTTTTTTGCCTTTGTACTCGTATGTGTAATACTTTTTCAAATCGCCGTACTCATCATACACATACTCTTTCTTAACGCGACCAAATTCATCACGTTCCTCTTTTGAATCAAGTACTTTTTTTCCTTTTGTATCAACTTCATACGTTGTTTTCGTCTTTACCGAACCGGTTTGAGCCGAAACAGTAGCACACATGCAAATGCCTATGAGTGCAAAAAATATCACGCGAATTGTTTTCATTATTTATAGAGTTTTATGTTAAACGTATCCAAAGTTACAACCGAAGAATTATTAGTTATTTCAAAATGACTTACACATGCGGAGTCTGGTTCTGCTGGGAATCTACTATCACTATATACAAATATTTTGTATTTCCCTGGAATTAAATTTCCAATTTCAAAATTACCCAACGCATCGGTTCTATATCTATCAAGTATTTCATCGCTATTTTCAAACTGAAGAAAAACGACTTCGTCTTGCGCACCTAGAACACCTTTCTCCTCTGAAACGACATAATAATGCAATTGCACATTCCCTTTTGCCACCCCATTCCCATCGTCATAATCCACATGTTTATAGATTATGAAATTATCAATAATCGCGCCATCTTTTTTCC
>Ga0265298_10001784_pt1 | contig 31496 bp, 27 predicted proteins | sample AusTroGonzalo_MG_3_FD_193486 | JGI IMG/M metagenome (GOLD analysis project Ga0265298, IMG submission 193486) | Bovine rumen microbial communities from tropical cattle in Woodstock, Queensland, Australia - Gonzalo_01 | ecosystem: Host-associated > Mammals > Digestive system > Stomach > Rumen ... | reverse complement strand
CGATTCCGATCTCCATTGTCTTTGCCGCCATCATGATCTCAGGCAGGTAGTAGATGTGTTCTGCGTACAATTTGGCAACGCACTCCATTCCAACGACGAGTCCGTTGTTGATGATATCCAAAGCATCTTTGGTTTTCAGCGCCTCTGCTGTTGCGGGTCCGACGTCCTTGAACTTCATGTACAGGACACACTCTGCAACTTTGTACAGAACGGGGTCTTTCGGAAGCATTGCTTTTGCAACTGCCTCGGGTGTTGTTTCATTCTGACCCTCGACGTCGTAACGCTTGAGGATCTTGCTGAAATCCACTTTTGAATAATCAATCATTCGTGTTTCCTCCTTTGCTTTTCGGTGACAGTTTCCCACCACCTACTGGAAATGATATTAGGCTATTGACTATTTATTTGGTTGGATGGATGGATGGACTATCCAAGCAACTATATAAATGACGGATACTATTATTATATATTATAACGTATACAATACTGTTTAGTCAATAAAATTAAATGATTCGTCAACAAAATTTGTGGTTAGTTTTTCAAACAGTTTTTATGTCACAAAACGGATTATCTGGACAGGAAGATAAGATGGCTTACGGTATTTCTTTAGATATCGGTACCAGCGGTACCAGAGGTCATGCGGTCGATTTATCGAACGGAAAGATCCTTTCTACATCGGTCACCGAATGCCACCCGCTGCCCGGCGCGAACATCATGGACCACCTCACATTCTGCATAAATGCAGGGACAGAGACGGCTCACAAGATCCTCATAGACACAGTGAACAAGCTCATCGCGACTCTCGGAATCGACCTGAAACAGGTCGAGAGGGTCAGCATCTGCGGTAACCCCATACAGCTGTCGCTGTTCCAGGGAATCCCTGTGGACGACCTCGCATTCGCGGGAGAGAACGCCCACAAGGCAAGAGGCATCGTGGACCAGAAGAGGGATGCAGGAGTATTCTCGGCCGTGGATGTCGGACTGAACGTCAAGGACGGATGCGAACTCTGCGTCCCGCCTGCGATCAGGCACGAGATCGGTGCGGATGCATTAGCGATGATGTACAAGAGCGGTTTTCTCGAGCAGAAGGAGAACTGTCTGGTTACCGATTACGGTACCAACGCAGAGATGGCATTGAAGATCGGGGACGACATCTACACAGGATCGGCGGCAGCAGGACCTGCGATGGAAGGACAGTCCATCAAATGCGGAATGCTCGCAGGGCCCGGAGCGATATCCGACCTCGAGTACGACTTCCAATACATCTGTAAGGTCCTCAATGACGACATAATCCCCGAGAACGGTGCAAGGGTCGACCTGGCCCTCGAGACCGTGGTTGACGAAGGGCCCATGTCAGGAAAGGCCACCGGTATCACAGGAACCGGAGTCGTCGCAGCGGTATCCGCAGTCCTGTCCGGCCACCTTTGGAGGAAGGGAAAGCTCACCACATCAGACGGACTGCTCCACCTCCAGGACGGAGTGTACATCGATTCCCATGACATCTCCGAGGCCATGAAGGCCATCGGTGCGATGAGGGCAGGACACTTCACATTGCTTGAGCATGCAGGCATCAAGTTCGACGAGCTCGACATCATGTACATGGCCGGAGCATCCGGAACATACGTTGATGCCGAAAAGGCAAGAGAGGTCGGACTGCTTCCGCCTTCATGTCACACGATCTACCAGTACGGAAACACCTCGCTCGCCATGGCGACTGACATCCTCAGGAACCCCGAGCTCCTCGACGAGCTCCAGGACATCGCCAACGGAATCAGGGCCAACCACGTCATGTTCGCCGGAGACAGCATCTTCGAGCAGATCTACACCCAGGAGCTCGCGGTGTGCGACGAGGGTATGAGCATGGAGATGTACAACAGGAACAACGCCCTCGTAGGAATACAGGAACTTCCCAAAGCAAGGGGAAGGCCGACCATCCACAGGATGGTGCAGCGTGACATCCCCGATCTGGGAGAGAGGGGACTGTACATCCTGCACGACATCGGAACCGAGCTCCGCGGATACATGGACGGATGCATCGGCTGCAAGAAGTGCGAGCAGGAGTGCCCCGAGCATGCACTCACGGTCCAGGACGACAACGAGATCGTCGTCAAGACCAAGAACTGTCTCGGAACCGCATGTTACAGGTGTCAGTTCAGCTGTCCGAAGAAAGTATATAAGTACGACAACCTCAAGCTTACATTCTGAGATGATAGAATGGATGTGCTGATAATCGGAGGATTCCTGGGAAGCGGAAAGACCACCATGCTGTTAAGCTTGGCAAAGGTCTTCACCGACAGGAAGCTGAAGACCGCGATCATAGTGAACGAATCCGGAGAGGTCGGAGTAGACGGTGCAACCATCAAGGCCGAGGGATACAGCGCAACGGAGCTGCCCGAGGGATGCATTTGCTGCACCCTGGTCGGTACCCTGCAGGCGGCCCTCAGGAACATCAAGAGGGACATCGACCCCGACATGCTGATCATCGAACCGACAGGACTGGCGCTTCCCCACAAGGTGAAGAACTTCGTCCACACGGCGATGATCGACGAGGACTCATGCAGGATAATCGGACTTGCCGACGTGGAGAGGTTCGACCTCCTCATCGAGAAGAAGGAAGAGTTCTACAAGATGCAGATGTCAGCAGCGGATATCGTCCTGATAAACAAGATCGACATCGCACAGCCCGGACAGATCGAGCACATCACGGAATGGTTCAAGCAGAACTATCCGAGGAAGCCCGTCATCCCCGTGTCGGCGAAGACCGGCGAGAACATGGATTGCGTGTACGAATTCGCATTCAGCAAGGAATGAAACAGACGGCCTTCGGGCCGTCATCTTTCTTTTTTAGAGTAATACATCAGAACACGAACGGCGACGTTCCTAACCAGTAATACTTGATAGATATTGCGATGATCGATCCGAGGCAGATCCCCATGAACACTCCTGCGGATATGCTGTACTTCCTCATCGGTATGAACAGAGGGAAGCATAGGAACAGGAACGAGAACCTCCAGAAGTATGTTATCGAGAAGCATATCGCCGCCGATGCGATCAATGCGACATAGAACCACTTGTCCTTGAAGATCAGAGATACGAGGTCGACCTGCTTCTTGGAAGGCATCTCCGAGAATCCGGAAACGTACTCCTGCTTCGGCGGTTCGCGCACAGCGTAACCGCACTCAGGGCAATTGTAGACCCCTTCGCCGTAATAGCATCCGCACCTTGGGCAGAAGTCGTTCGCCATAGTAATAATAGTTGATGAGGATGTAAATAAGGATGTCTGACAGAGTTTCAGATGAGTTGCATCATCTGTCCTGCAGATCCTCTATCCTCTCCTCCAGGTCCATGAACAGGTCCTTCAGCTTCTCGATCGTTTCCGGCTTGGCATCCCACATGCCCCTGTCGTACGCTTCCATGAGACGGTTGATCATCTCCATCATCGCATGCGGGTTGTTCTCCTCCATCCACCTCCTCGTGTCAGGATCGAAGAGATACTTCTCGGCAAGCCCTTCGTACATCCAGTCGTCCGCGATATCTGACGTCGCGTCCCATCCGAACGTGAACTCCGTGAGCTTCGCGACCTCGGCGACGCCTCTGAAACCGTGGTTCTTCAGTCCCGATATGTATTTCGGATTCAGGGCCTTGCTCCTGTATACGAACTGAAGCTCCTGTTTGGAATCCCTGATCTTAACCTTGTCCGGGTCGGAGCCGTCACCCATGAACGACATGGCATCCTTGTTGCCGTAGGCCTTCACGAAAGCGTTGAGGCCTCCCAGATAGGAATAGAAATCGTCCACATCGAGAACGTCTATCTCGCGGTCCGGCACATTCTTGACCGTCACGCCTACCTTGCCGAACCTCTTGACGAACTGCTCCTTCATCGCAACTCCGGACAGCCCTCTTCCGTATCCGTAGCTTCCCCATTCTATGTACAGGTCGGCAAGGTCCTGAACGGACTTCCAGTCGCTGTTCTCGATAGCATGGTTCACACCGGCGCCATACGCTCCGGGCGGACATCCGAATATACGGACGGAGTTCTTCTTCCTGGCCTCGTCGACGGTCATCCCATTCGCCATGGACTCAACGATATCCCTGCGGAGGTTCGCCGCCAGATAGTTATCGTTCTCATCCTCATCCAATTCAGCCACCATCTTCACGGCATCGTCGATCAGGTCGATGAGATTGGGGAAAGCGTCCCTGAACAGCCCAGTAATACGTACCGTGACGTCTATCCTGGGCCTTCCGAGCTCGGATATGGGAATGACCTCCAATCCGTTGACCTGCCCGTTCTTGCCCCATACCGGCCTGACTCCCATTAACCATAGGATGTAGGCGACATCGTCACCGTTGGTCTTTATCGTGTCAGTAGCCCATATGATGAATCCCACTTCCTTAGGATAAATTCCCTTGTCCTCGATGTAACGCTGGATCATCTGATCGGCCATCTTCTTCCCGATCTCCCAGGATGCCCTCGGAGGAACGATATCCGGATCTATACCGTAGTAGTTCCTTCCCATCGGAAGGATGTGGGCATTGCCCCTCATCGGAGCTCCTGATGGTCCAGGCAGCACATATCCGCCGTCGCAGGCATGCATCATGTTGTCCATCTCGTCCGTCATCTTCATGACGTTCTTGGACACCTCGTCGCAGACGTATACCAGCGCCTCCCTGAGGTCGTCGGTCATATTCAATCCATTGACAGAATTGATGTCATATCCCGATTCCCTGAGATGTGCCAGCAGCTCCATGAGCTGGCCGTCTGTCCTATCGATGATCACGCTGTTCAGCTCATCGCCGGTCATTGAAGAGGAGTTCTCCAGCATGGAATCCAGATCGTACCCCAGAGATGCGAAATAGGCCCCTCTCAGCGAAGGTACGTCCCCGTTCCTCAGCCTTGTCAATCCATAGATGGTCTCATCCAGCAGCTCGCCTTCGGGCGCCCTTCCCAATACATGGAGGCCGTCCCTGATCAGAGCATCCTTGATATCCATGATGTAGTCGTGGACATCCTCCAGATGCTTCTCGAACTCCTCCGCCGTTATATCCTCGGGAAGGTCCAGGTCCTTCAGCATGTCCTGCCTGCGCACCGCTTCCAGGACCTCTCCGATGACTGCCTCCTTCCTGTCTCCGGACAACGAGGACTTGAACTTGAAGTACTCCTGCAGCGGAGCGTCTATCGCCTCGATATCGTCATAGCTGCCGGCACGGGTCATCGTCGGGCACATATGCCCTATGAGGACGGCCTCGGACCTGCGCTTGCACTGTACGCCCTCCCCGGGATCGTCGATGATGTACGGATACACATTCGGTATCCCGTCCAGTACCAGATCGGGGAAGCATTTGGACGACAGCCCGTGGCTCTTCCCGGGCAGCCATTCGACGGTGCCATGGGTCCCGATATGGAAGACCACATTGGTCTTGAAATCGTTCTTCAGCCACCTGTAGAATTCTATGTACTGGTGCGGACAGGGGATCACCGGGTCGTGATAGACGGCCTCCATCTGCTCCGCCCAGCCTCTCAGAGGCTGGAAACCGATGTAGATGTTACCGTTGACGATTCCGGGGATGACGAACTTACCGTTATCCACGGAGATCTTCCCGGGAGGCTTTCCCCAGCTCTCCTCGATTGTCCTGCGGTTGAATTCCGACAGCTTCTCGTATTCCTTTAAGTAACACGAATTGTCGATTAGTGCTACTGCCTTATCCCTGATGCGCTGCGACGAGGACCATTCCAGATCGTTTGTGATATTGTCGATTATCTCGTTGACGAGCTCGGTGCCGTTCTCGGGGACATGGTCCAATATGTAGCCTTCCTGGGCGAACCTCTTCAGCATGTCGCAGACGCTCTCGATCGAGTCCAGCCCGGCTGCCCCGCCTATGCGTCCGGTATCCGGACGCGACTGATACATCAGTATGGCGATCTTCCTCTCAGAACGGGGGATGCTCGATATGACCGCCCAGTTCTTGATCATCCTGCACAGATGGTCGATGCGGTCGTCCAGCGGGGTGTACTTCTTCATCTTCTTCCCGCCTTCGCCGCTTGCGATCGGTACGGTGATTATCTGTCCGTCCAGCTCGGGCCAGATTACGCCCATGTTGAACTCGGACTTGCTCAGTCCTTCAGCAGTCTCCTCGTAATCCGCATAATGGCCGGAGACCTGCATGACCTGCATAACAGGGACATCCGTCATCGTGTGGAAGAAGTTCTGCTCATCCGGCGTGTATATCCCGTAACAGTCCCTTGAATTGTTGATCTGCGAGAATGAGGAGCACATCGCAATAGCGTTGACTCTGCATTTGTCCCCGTCCATGAAGTATTTCTGGACAATCGCAGCGGTACCTGACTTACCGTCCATATTGTGGACCAGAGCACTGAAGAACACCGGGATGACGTTCATCTCCAGCTCCTCCATCTTCCTGATCAGGCTGATGATATGGGTCTGATTGTCGTAGATCCATAGATTTGCCGTGTAGAGGATCCCTATGGTGGGCCTTCCCGGGACCATATGCTCCAGATATTCCTCCAATGAGATATCTCTGCTGAAATCGGGATGGAATATCCCGCTCTCCCTGGATGTCACAGGCTCGGGCACGCTGCCCTCTCCCGTCAGTTTATAATTGAGCCACTGGAGGATCGATACGTCGTTCTCCCTGTCGCGGTTGATGAGATACGTCCTGAGAAGGATGAACTCCTCGTCCGTTCCCTTGAAATGATCTCTGTACAGGAGGCCTACATCAGCGCTGGGAAGGTGGATCATCACGTATCCCTTGCATTCCCTCAGCACCTCCTCGTACCTGTCGAACCTCTTCATCCTGGTAGGATCGGCCATGCATCTTATGATGATGAGATCGGCCTCTTTGGATCTCAGCACGAGGTCGTGATACACCAGCGGATCGTCGTCCACAGCCTCGCCGTTGACATGGAAGAGATCGACGGAATTCCCTGTCCTCTCCTGATACAGATCGACACCTGTCTTGAACGTACTGGAATCCGAGCTCTGGATGGAGATGTATACGACCTTGAGGGAAGACATTGGATGTGATATCCATTACATCATAAATCAAACTATGCGGATTCTCAGAGCACCCTGCCGTCTCTGGAGATGATTATCTCCTTGACTGGAATGGTCTTCTCTGACGCCGTGACCGCCGAAATCACTAGCCTTGTGAGCGCGCTGCAGCAGGGGACCTCCATCCTGACGACCTCGACAGATTCTATGGGATTATTCCTAAAAATCTCGGTGAGCTTGTCGAATCTCGCACGGTCGTCGAGCTTCGGACATCCGATGACCAGAGGATTGCCCCCCACGAATCTTTGTTTGAAATTATCGACCTTGAACGCGGTGCAGTCCGCGGCGATGACCAACTTGCCCTTGAGTACGTCCGACATGGACGATACTAGCGCCAGCTGTATAGGCCACTGAACTCCGGGAACTGACATATTGGGATGAGCCATCAAAGGCTGGACAGGTACCGATTCCTTGAAAGATATCGCATCCTGAGGACAAGCGGGAAGACAATCTCCCATTCCGTCACAGAAGTTAGGTCTGACGAGTTTCGCTTTGCCGTCCACGAGAGCGAGCGCACCCTCATGGCATGCCTTTACGCAGAGTCCGCATCCGTTGCATTTGGATTCATCGATGACTATCGTCTTGATCATGATTCGTGATAGTCATAGATGGTATAAGTTGACTTCAATTTCCAATTAGAAACTGTTGCGTCGTGCACCGAAATAGGAAATTATGTCCGCTTGTTCTATTTACTTAAATGGAGCAGACATCCAACTTAATATATAGAACGAATTAAATTGACGATGTGGTGCTATTATGAACGCCAACAGTACAAAGATAATCATAGTTATCGCCGCAATTGTTGTCGTGGCAGCCGGAGTTGGAGCGTTTATGGTGCTCAACCAAAACAGTGATAATTCAACCAAAAATATTGATGCTTCACTTGAAGTTTACGGTAATGCTAACAACGATTACAGGATCGATAACAAAGATCTTAGCATCATTGAAAAAATAATTAAGAAAGAATCTGGTTACACGCTAGAGAAATACCCTCTAGCCGACGCATATTATGATGGAGTCGTTGATGATAAAGATATTCAGCAGGTAAAAGACATCATCGCTGGAGCTAAGGATGGAAATCAATTCTCAGTTTGGCATATTAACCATACAACCGATTTAACAAACTATCCGTCTGGATCTTATGTTGTTGACACCAAATGGCCTATCACAAAGACCGTTGCAAATGGTGCGGCCAACTCTCTTACACTCTACGAGATGGTCGGACTCACAGACAACATCGTTGGAATGAATTACTCGAGCGGTTCTCCACCTGACAAAATCATCTACCCTAAGTATGCTGCATTCGAATCCTTGGGTTCCAGCACAACAAACCTCAATGAAGAGAAACTTGTCGCTTGCTTGAAAGACAATCCAGGAACAACCGCAGTCATAACTGCAGACAACAAATCATACCTTGCTTCTGGATGTAACGAGAAGTACATTGAGGAGACACTTAAGATTGATGTCATTAGGATTCAACATGCTGCAGTAGATCCGAAGGAGCATTCCTCTGCAATTCTTCTTCTTGGTTTCTTATTCCAGAAGGATACGAAGGCTGAAGAGGTAGCAGAATGGACCACAGCCGTATTCAAGGAACTAGACAAAAAACTAGACGGAGCAGCTAAGGTAAGAGTAGCATCGTCCAGCGGTGAGAAATACCTCTCTGCGAGAAATTCCGATTATGCAGATGTTGCCGTACAAGCTGGAGGAGAATACACACTCTGGGAGCAAAGCAGTTCCTCGATATACTTCAAAGAATACAAAGGCTCCTCAAAGACCTACGAACCCGATCCAAGAGTCTTCCTTGAAGAATATCAGGCAGATAAGATACTCGGAATCAGAACTGGTGCTTTCCTCGGTTCAGTTAAGGATGGAGCATCATGGTACGGATCCCCTGATAAATGGGATGTTGCAAAGATGAAAGCATATGTAGAGGACTTCAGCGTATTCAAATGCTACGATGACAAAGCAGTTACTGTCATCTCTGGAGATATGCCGATTGTTGCACGTGTGCTGTACGCAGCATCAGCCTTATATCCTGATTTAATCTCAAAAGAGTATGCGGATGAAAAGCATCAAGAATTTGTTGACAAATTCCTTGGCGGCTCATACATCGTCAAAGACTGTCACTTCATCTTTACTCAAGAAGAGATCGAAGCAATGAAGGGATAAATTGACACCAGAGGGGTTGAATTCCGAAGGGGATTCAATCCCCGACTGTGAAGACATTCTGGTTGAGGAGTATCTATCCTCAGCCAGAATCAAACTACTTTTAATAGCGCTACTATTCATAATCGCAGCAATAATTGCAATTTATTCATTCACAATATACGGTGACATGGAACTTTCATACGTCTTCGAGCTAATAAGCAACCATATTTCTGGAAATACGTATCCGGAATATAGTCCAGAATGGTTCGACGACATCATCATATGGGAATCAGCTCTCCCTAGGGTAATATTCTGTATAATTGCCGCGATAGGTTTAGCTGTTGCAGGCGCGTCCATGCAGACGGCTATGAATAACCCTCTTGCCGACCCTTACACAGTAGGAATATCATCAGGAGCATGTTTGGGTCTTGCAGTTGCCCTATCGGTAGGATTCTCAGTAAATCACGGCGACCTTTTAGGAATAAACATTTTTGCTTTCATATTCTCACTTTTCCCCCTAGCTTTAATCCTGATTTTGGCACCGAAGACACATTCATCTCCGTCCACATTAATACTAGCAGGAGTCGCACTATCATATCTATTCAACGCTGCGAATACCATCATAATGGTAACTGTAGATGCCGAAACACTAGAAACAATATACAAGTGGCAGGTTGGAACTGTATCTGATATCAGATGGGATAATATTCCACTCACTCTTGGTTTTGTGGCTTTAGGATCAGCCTTGGTCACAATTCTATCGAAAAAACTAAACTTGTTATCACTGGGAGATGCGAGTGCAACTAGCCTCGGAGTAGACCCAGACAATCTCAGGATGATCTGTTTGGTGGCAATAGCATTTATTGTTGGAGCTATCGTTGGAAGCGCAGGAATTATCGGTTTTATCGGATTGGTTACCCCTCATATTGTCCGCACTTTCGTTGGTTCAAATAACAAGTATGTCATCCCGGCCTCTGCTGGGCTTGGCATAATCATGATAATAACTGCTGACATACTCTGTAAAATGTTCACGGTCTATGATGATATGCCTGTTGGAGCTATGCTAGCCCTAATTGGTGCACCAATATTCCTTTACCTAGTTATCAGGAGGAAAAGCAATGTCTGGTGAACGTACGCCTGAGGACAAGTATGTTAGTGCTCAAAGGCGCCGTTATCTATACATTATACTCTTCTTGGCTATTGCCATAGGAATAGCAGTTTATTCATTCGGTGTCGGATCAGCTGTCATTGATTTTAACATCGCTATTAAAGTGATTATCGATCGTTTGAACGGAATAGTTCCTGATCGTTCCGTAGATTACTGGGCTTGGCTCAGAGATATGCTTGTCATAGAAGATACAGTTCCCAGAGCATTAGGTGGATTGATTATCGGTGCAATATTAGGTGTGTGCGGTGCCGTCATGCAAACATGCGTCAGGAACCCATTGGCTAGCCCATATACAACAGGAATATCTGCTGCCGCACTGTTTGGAGTTACATTGAGTTTAGTCCTTGGATTCAGATTCATTCCCATACCTGGAGAAACTGGGTTGATAATGAATGCATTCATTCTGTCAATGTTCCCTTGCCTATTAATGATCATGGTGTCTGTAAAAAGAAAAACAACCCCGACTATGCTTGTTTTAATAGGAATAGGGGTGATGTATCTATTCAACGCATTCACAATGATTATGAAGTATAGAGCAGAACCAGATGTACTAAAACAAATACAATTATGGTCAATAGGTTCTTTGACAGGCATAGGGTGGTCTGCAGTCTACGTATTATTTGCAACATTGATAGCACTTCTGATATTCATGCTCTGTTTCTCCCGTAAAATGGATGTTATGGCAAGCGGAGAAAATCAATCAATTTCGTTAGGAGTCCGTCCGGATCGCGTACGTATCATATGCATGGTGGCCATCTCCGCCTGTACATCGGTTGCAGTCGCATTTTCTGGTGCAATCGGGTTCGTCGGATTGATCATCCCCCACTTATCCAGATTGTTTGTAGGTTCAAAATCAAAAATGTTAATTCCATGCTCGGCTGTCTTAGGCGCATTACTACTTATCGCATCAGATGTGGTTGCTAGATTGTTGGGTAATGGATTACCGGTTGGTGCTGTAACAGCAGTGATCGGCTCTCCAGTTTTCATTTACTTCCTAATTAAGATGAGATCCAACGGATGGGGTAAATGAAATAAATGATCATAAGAGGTATCGTCAATGAAATTAGAACTAAACGGAGTCTCATTCTCATATCCTAGCAAAGAAGTCCTTAATAACTTATCTTTTAAATTTGAAGGTGCGGAACTGGTGGCCATTTTAGGACCTAATGGAGTCGGGAAATCTACGCTAATCCATTGTATTGATAGGATATTGAAACCTAGCGGCGGTTCTATATTAATCAACGACAAAAATAACATAGATTTTACAATGAAAGAAATGTCCAAAACCGTTGGATACGTCCCATACGCATCATCAGACTCGTTCCCTATGACTGTTGTTGATGCTGTACTATTAGGAAGACATCCCCATAGCAATTGGAAATCGACAAAAGAAGATCTAAGGATCGTTTACAGAGTTCTTAAGGAGATGGGGATTGAAGATCTGGCAAATAATCAGTTCAATGAACTAAGTGCGGGACAGCATCAAAAAGCAATGCTCGCACGTGGTTTGGTCCAAGAGCCCCAGATTTTATTATTAGATGAACCAACTGCAAACTTGGATGTTAAACATCAACTTGGTGTAACAAAACTCTTGAGGAATTTATCTCATGAACGTGAGATGCTAATTGTAATGATATGTCATGATCTAAATATCGCTTCAAAATATGCTGACGACATCATCATGATGAAAGATGGGACAATCTTCGCAACAGGTAAACCTCAAGATGTGATAACGAAATCCAATATCGAAACCGTATATGATGTAAGATGCAATGTTATCGATGATGAAGGTCGCCCGCATGTCATCCTTCAAGATGAGGTTCAACATTGATAAGAGATTCTTATCAAAAAAGAGCGCTCCCTAATTTGATGATGATCAATACATGTTGGAAAAACTACTATTTAGATACCAGATCTACTGAACCTTTAAGCCTGAAGACAACATACTCGTAAAACATGACCTCATTCATCCTCAAATTCACATTGGACGGCTCAAAGCCTTCGATATATAGGAAGATGGCCGTACCGGACGTCTCCACATTCTACGACCTGCACCGCAACATTCAGGACTGCATGGGATGGACGGACGTACACCTGCACGAATTCATCGCAGGGAAGATGAGGAAGCTGATAGGCCCGGCGGTGCTGCCCGATGTCGCGGATGAAAGGGAGATCCTGATCTCAGATTACAAGGATGAGCCAATCCACTACAATTACGATTTCGGGGACAGATGGGAGGTCACGGTTGAATGGGAGGGGGAATCGGACAGCATCATACCCGAGCTGCTGGACTTCCAGGAGGTCTGCCCCGTAGACGACTCCGGAGGACTGCAGGGATTCAAAATGATGCAGAAGATCCTCAACGACCCCAACAATTCCGATTATGAGGAGACCAAGGCCTGGATGGAGAACTACCCTCCGCGTACCCGCGACTATGCCGAATTCGCCGTCGCCACATACATACCTTCGGGTGTGAGGAACGGACGCAGGAGTGTCAACGTGAACATGGTAGGTGCAATGAGCCAGATGTTCTCGATGCCTTCTTCGGGAACACTGTATCTCGACATAGAGAACTCCAAGGTCTGCGAGCTCGTGGACTCGGTCAAGCAGAAGTCAAGGTTCACCAAGGTCACCAAGAATCTGCTCAGCTCGGATCCGGACCGCTTCGTCAAGATAGCGTTCACATTCGATGACCTGGATGCGATGGCGGAGAAGATGGCCCCGCATTTCGAGATCGAGAAGAAGAGAAAGATAGCCTCCGTGGAGGACGTCATTGCGATGTCCACAGAGGACAAGACGGAATGGATGACGTACTCCATCACCTATTACATCAAGCAGATCCTTGACGAGAACGGCCTCTACATCGATTACGGATACGGCGGATACAACCCGGTGGAACTGACGTTCCGCAAGCTCCAGAACGACCCTGCAGCGCTGAACAGCGTCTTAGACGAGTTCCGTGACAAAGAGTGATCAAAAAAACCACATCTGGATGTGTGTATTATGACCGGGATCTGCCGGTTTCATCGACATGCTGGCTATTTAGCCTGCCTTAAAATTGGATGATAAATCCTATATATAGAAATCAAGGTCCTAAGATATCTAGGACGTGATTGTACGGGCACAATAATCAAGATAGTCGACCTTGTCAAGAAATACGGGGAGAAGGTCGCCGTCAACGGCATCAGCTTCGAAGTGGAAGAAGGTGAGCTGTTCGGCTTCCTCGGACCCAACGGAGCCGGCAAGACCACCACCGTGAGATGCATCTCCACACTCACCAACATAACTTCAGGAGAGGTATACGTAAACGGCGTCAACGTGGTCAAGGACCAGATCAAGGCCAAGCAATACATGGGAGTCATTCAGCAGCAGATCTCCCTGGACAAGGACCTGACCATCAAGGAGAACATGATCTCCCATGCCATGTACCACGGAATGGGCAAGAAAGAGAGGGATCAGAGGATCCAGGAGCTTTCCGACTATTTCGGTCTGGAAGAATATCTCAACAAGCCCGTTGATTCGCTTTCCGGAGGATGGAAGAAGAGAGCGGCCATAGTTTGTGCCATGCTCCATCAGCCCAAGGTACTTTTCCTGGACGAGCCCACATCCGGACTTGACATCAACGCCAGACGTCTACTCTGGGACGTCGTCAAGAAGCTCAACCAGAGCGGAACCACGATCGTCCTGACGACCCACTACATCGAGGAGGCCGAGGCCCTGTGCGACAGGGTCGGTGTCATCGACCACGGTAAGATCATCGCCCTGGACAAGCCATCTGTTCTCATCGAGCAGACCGGAAAGACCGCCGTCGAGTACATGGAAGGGGAGAAGACATGCTACAAGTACTTCCGCACCATGGATGACGCCCAGGCATTCGTCCATGACAGCGGATTCGAGGACGTCACCATCAGGAAAACCAACCTGGAGGATGTTTTCGTAGAGCTCACCGGTAAGAAGGTAGGTGATCAGAAATGAGCGAGACAGCCTACAAGAGGAACACCGGATTCTTCCACCAGGTGTATCATGTCGCATGGTCCGACCTGATGTTCCTCAAGCACAATTTCATCAACACGATAATCATGACGATCATGGGTCCGATACTGTATCTGATCGCGTTCGGATACGGACTCAGGTCGGGAGAGACGGACATCGGAGTATCATACGTCGCATTCGTCATCCCCGGTATCATGGCGCTGACATCCCTGTCGGGATCGTTCGCATCCACATCGACCAGGATAAACGTCCAGAGACTGTATTACAAGAGCTTCGACGAGATGATGATGTGTCCTCTGAGCAACGGCGCCATCGTCCTGGGAAAGAGTATGCTCGGACTCGTAAGGGGACTGATGGGATGCTTCCTGATGTATGCGATAGGACTCGTCCTTGCACCTGAGCTGGAGCTCACCCCTCTCGCCGTGATATCCATAGTCCTGAGCTGTATGGTATTCTCCATGCTGGGGATGCTGGCAGCACTGATCGCGAAATCACACCAGAGCATGGCCACCTTCAACAGCCTGATCATCCTCCCGATGACCTTCCTGTGCGGTACCTTCTTCTCGGTTTCCGATCTGGATCCCATCTTCCAGGGAATACTCTACTGCCTGCCCCTGACCCACTCGAGCCTTTGCGTGAGGGCGGCATGCCTGCCGGGCTATCTCGACTTCCCGTGGATCTCGCTGCTCGTACTGTTCCTGTTCGGAGTGGCGGTGTTCATGCTGAGCTATCACATGCTCAAAGTGAGGAAGATCTGATCAGCTTCCGCGGACACCGTGAAGGATCTCGTCAAGGATGTATCTGGTCCCCTGGACCCCGTATATGGGGCGGGGGATCACATCATCCAGGCCCATCGACGAATGACCGATGGGGATTCCTATGCAGCAATCCCCGTTAATCTTCATGGTGAGCGCTGTTATACCTTCGCAGAGAACGATGTCCGAACCTTTCTTCGGCTCGACACCGAATGATTCCGAATAATCTATGGAATCCAGAAACGCCTTCAGCTTCTCCACTTCCGTCTCATCCGAACCGAGATCCACATCCACTGCGACAGGTGCTGTGGCAAGGTACTCGTACATCCACTTGGTCAGCGGTCTGACCACAGAAGCGATCCCCGCAGCGGAGAATTTCAGTCCCTTGATGCGGAGAGCGTTGTACTTCATACCGACGAACTTCTGATAGATCTTGTCCCTTGCCTTATTCACCTTGGCGATGGGGATGGAAGCGTCCTTTCCTGTCATCTCTCCGATGTTCCTGTACCACTCTTCGACAGCATCGAATCCAACAGGAGCTCCTGCTTCCGAACGGATGATCTTCAGCCCTTTCGATCTGTAATAATCGCACAGAGATTCGCAGGCCTCGGGGCATACCACGATGCAGTATTCGGAATTGAGCGAATCCTTCAGATCGTCCAGCTCCGCTCCGGCTCCCGGAACGCACCTTACCTTCAGACCCATCGATTCCAGATTCTCCGTGAATTCCTCCACAGCGGCCATCCAATCCTTGTCGAGGACCGTCATTCCTACGAGGTTTACAGTATCCTTTTCGGGCCTGTCCCTGACGGGCTCCAAATGTTCTATGATCTGCCTCAGTGTATGGTCGTAACCCTGCGTCATAGGCATCGAGACCAGAGCCTCGTCCATGTAGATCGCCCTGTCCTCCATACCTGCCTCGCGGATGGCCTTCTCATGATTATCTCCGATGAGCCCTGCTCCTGGCGAGTTGATCACGACCACCAATCCCGGTTTCTTGGAATCGACTATCGGGAGTCCTTCCTCCAGTTTGTAAAAGGCCCCGTTGATGTAATCATACTCATCAAGGAAAGTGGCCGGCACTCTCGGATATCCGCAGAAATACGGGATGAAATACGAATCGTTCTCTTCCAGAGTCATCCTCGGGAAGACTGCGCTCGAATACACCATGAACCTTACCCTGCATCCTCCCGGACCGTGCAGGAATACCATTGCATCCGTGATGCTTTCGACGGCCATGACTGCACCGACGAATCCGTCGGGAAGCGTCCTCTTCATTCGACCCCTCCTTTCTTCCATCCTTCGTCGTTGGGAAGGCGCATGATGTTCTCCAGATACTCTACGTAATCCAGAGAGGGCTTCAGCCCCAGACCTATCTTGCCGACCCTTGCGAATCTGACTCCGTCCGTAGGCATCACGATATCCGAGACGATCAGGTCAGGCCTGTTCTCCCGGATATCCTTCTTCAGATCGTCCGATTCATAATCCTGTGTGATGAGATCTATGTGGCGGGATACAGTGGTAAGCTGCTTCCTTCTCGGATTGGGCTGACATGCAATCCTCACGAAATCCACCTTGAGATCCAGTAACAGATCGATGAGCCAATCTATGTTATACGACAGCTTGTTCAGCAGGATGACCTTCTTCCCTTCGAAGCGGTGGCGGTGGGCATCGATGAATTCCGCATATTCTGATTCCACAGATGCGATCTCCTCTTCGGCCTCGTCCCTCTTCCCTGTTAGGTCTCCCATCCTGTCAAGCCATTCCTCGTAGTCATAGCGGCCCACCGGCAGTGGTACGGGGAAAAGTTCCCTTCCTGTCCTCTGATAGATCATGTCGCATAGCTCCCTGTTGTTAGCGGTATCCGTCAGGAGCATGTCGTAAGTCCCCTTGCAGAAGTTCTCTATTGTGGATGAGGTGGTCTCGTCTATGAATCTGCAGTTGACCTTCAGACCGAACCTGTCAAGCATCCTGTCGAGCTCCTGTATGTGCTTCTTCGAATGGAGATCAAAGAATGATGTGGCGATGAGATTGATCGAATTGGAATCGGGAGTGACGGATGTGTCGATCATCTGCACGATGTTCGAAGCGGCCATCATGAAACCGTCGGTGTAATCGCCGATTACATCGCCGTCCGTAGGGACATATTGGATGTCCACTCCGGAATATTGTTTCATCTTCCTGTCGATGACGCTTACGCAGTCATCGCCGATTATCCCTGGCATGCATGTTGTGACGACTGCGATCTTCGAGAATCCGTCCGCGACCGTATCGTCGATCGCTTTCTCCAGATACTTCACGCCTCCGAATATGGAGACGGCGTCATCCATCATGGTGCATCTTACGTTCTGAGCCGGGGCCACATCGAATATCTCCCTGTCGTAAAGCTCCAGAACGGCCTTGCTGCGGGATGTGTTCATGAAATACAGACAGCTCTCCGGCCCGTGCAGCACCACGGCGAAATCGTTCATTTTCATGTAGGCCGCCAACGCTCCGTATGCGGCACATGACATCATTATGCGCGTATCCTTGATGGACCTCTTGGCGCATCCTGTACATCCGCCGCAGGGATCTCGTGTGACACCTATAGCTCCTCCGGGACGTATCTCCCTTCCTGCGGCCAGATCCGATAACTGATCGTCATCCAGCGGATGGGGATAGACGCATTCCACCTTTCCCTCGGAAACATCGATTATGCGCTGTGCGATATCATCCACAGCCTTGGAAATCTCAGAATCAGGGTAGATCTCCCTGACGGTATGACCCTTACCCTCGGCCTCCGCGAACAGTCTGTCACGGGGCATGACGGCGATTACCTCGGTACCGGTGGCGGCAGCGAATCTCCTGACCAGCTCCTCCTCTCCGACGACTCCGCGTGAATTCAAGATGATCCCGATAAGACGCGGAGATCCGGTGTCGAAATTGGAAAGTCCTTTCATGATGTTGTTCGCTGCGTACATGGCCATGAACTCGCCGGATGTGACGAGTATGATACCGTCGGCGTATTCACCTCTCAGAGGGACGGCGAATCCTCCGCATACGACATCGCCTAGAACATCATAGACCTTGACATCCACATCCAGGTTGTCCGCACCCAGCTTCTTCAGGGTATCGAAAGTTGTAAGGATACCTCTTCCTGCACAGCCTATCCCCGGTTCAGGTCCTCCGGCCTCCGTGCATATCACGCCTTCGGTACCGGTCATGATGACATCATCCAGCTTCCTCTTGGCTATCGGAGTGTTCCTGACATAGTCCAGGACGGTGCTCTGTGCCTTGCCCCCCAGAAGGAGCCTGGTAGAATCATGCTTGGGGTCGCAGCCAACCTGCATCACCTTCAGACCTTTCTTTGCCAGCGCAACCGAAATGTTGGCGGCCATAGTGGATTTACCGATGCCGCCCTTACCGTACATGGCTATCTGATACATGGATGTCCTCTGCGAATATCTCGTCCTCACGATAAAAATAATTGGCACACCTGTCCAACTTGCACCTGGCCGGATTTCGACATCTGTCTACTCTAAGGTAGCGAAGATTCATTAACTTAGATGCCGATACTTCGTTATTCGCTCTGAGGTATCATTATGGGAATCAACATCGGAATATGCGAAATGGAAGCCAAGAACTCACTGTGCAGAGACCTCAGGTCCGAGATCATCAAGGTCCATGTCAGCGATCCGGCAGGATTCGAGGACATAGTCCAGTACGAGGATGTCGTGGATCTCGAGACAGCAAAGAGAAAGGTCGGCGACTGGGAGGCATTCATCAAGAGGAACAGGATCAATCCCGAGACAGATGCCGTCTACATGAGCAAGGTGAAGAAGGACGAGGACATCGCTCTCCTTACGCCCCTGTCCAAGAAGATCTGCACCGGATGGATCATGATGGATGGCCTTTCCGATGACGTGAAGAAGAAGGTACTTGACAAAGCGAACGATGACGACATCATAACAGGCTGGGACCAGCTCGAGTTCGATGAGATGAACGAGCTATGCTCCAAATGCCCTCTGTCATGGGACAAGGGACGCGGATGCATCGGAGCATTCGGACCCGATACCAGCAAGCTTCCGGAGATCGCGGCGAAGTACGACTGTCCCATAACGGCTTCGGCTCCCGCCTCAGCAAAATCCCATAAGAAATTCACACCGGAAGACGCCGAGAACCTTCTGAAGGAGATCGAGATCCTAAAGACCGCCCTTCCCAAGGAAGGTAAGGTCTTCGTGAACCGTTACAAGGGCCCCGTCGAGAGGATGGAAGCGGTTGCTAAGATCTCGATCGCGGAAGGCTGCGGCTGGTACTTCTTCTGATCAGGCGAAACCGTTCAGACGGAGAAGGATCTGTGTCATGTTCCTGACAAGGGCATGCACACCCTTCATCCCTTTCTTATCATCCTCGTATTGAGGAGAATTCAGCGCGTGGACAATGGGCAGTGGGTTCGAACCGCATACGCTCACACCGTTGCGGAGAAGGAAATCCACCACCTGATTGTAGACCATCGAGCCTCCGTCATGGCCGCATACGGCTATCGCACCGCCGACCTTTCCATTGAGACCCAGATCTCCTTTTTCGTAAACGAGCTGGGCCCTCTCCAGGAAGGTCTGAAGAACACTGGGGCATGCGTTGGAATAAGTGGGCGAGGCTATCAAGATACCGTCGGCCTCCCTGAGCCTATCCAGAATATCGTTGAGCCCGTCGTCCTCATCCATGCATCTTCCGTCGCCGCGGATTTCGCATGTGAGGCAGACATTGCAGTTTACGAGGGTGTACTCGTAGATGTTGATGATCTCCATCTCGATGCCTTCCTTCTCGAACTGATCCTGCACCTCGTTGAGAATGTTGCTGGTGTTGCCGATTGGGCGGGGGCTTCCGTTGATGGCGATAATCTTCATGGAACGTCATCCGTGGACTCACTAATAGATTTGCCGATGGCCCAAATCTAGGTCTGATGGCGAATTACCTGGAAAAATACCATTCAGGATCGCAGGATCCATTCGGTCACGACGCCGTCCTTGACCTTGTACGCCTTGTCGGCGATCTCCGCCATCGGCCTGTCGTGGTCCTCGTCCGAATAGAACTCCTCCACCTCGGCATCACCGTAGATCTCCCTGAAGCGTCTGACCTTCTCCTCATCCCTGCAGTTGGGTCCTAGACATCTTCCGGTACTGGTATCCACCTGGGATGCGATAAAGTACTTGATGCCCAGGCGCGAGCAGGCCTCGCGTATATGGAATTCCGGAGAGGCGGAGATCACGAGATCGTCATCCTTCTGCTGCTGGAGATACCACGGGAATATCCTGTCCATATGACAATCCCAGAACTTCTGGGACATCTTCTCGACATCCACGTACTTGAAGAACTTGTAGTACCTCTGCTTCATGGACCTGATGTCTAGCTTTCCCCTTCTGTGCAGCCACCATCCGGTGAACTGCCAAGGGAAACATACGACGATGTACGGCCTCTTCTTCAGGCAGTATTTGTAGAAATCTACCATGCAGTCGCCGTCATAGAGCGTACCGTCGAAGTCGTAAACGTTCAAAGATCCCCACCGATTCGTCCAGAAATCGTAACCCATGCTAAAAAGCCTATCTGCGTGGAAACAACACCAGTCTTGACGTGCATCCGACATAAACGCTATATCCCGACTGAACCGTTCAATAGCCATAGGATCGGACCAACCGGGAGGATGAGCATTGGACAACCGCGCAATCAGAGAGACCCCCTACGGGAATAAAGCAGGGATCTTCCTGGGTGTGATGCTGATTGCATCAGGCATAATGATGCTGCTCACACGTTTCACGGTAGTCGATTTATTTGGTTATGAGCTCAAAGTGGAGGACAACGCATTCGGAGTGGCCAGCAGGATCCTGCTGCTCATCGGAGGCGCTACCATTCTCTACATGAACAAGAGGGGCAATTACTTCGCCGTGGGCGTTTACGCTTTCACGCTGGGTACATCCAGAGTCATAAGATCGCTGCCCAATCTCTTATCGGAGAATAATACCCTTTACTATACAACGCTGATCATGTTAATCGTCGGGATAAATCTGACAATAACTGGTTATAACCATCTCACCGTGAGGATGAAGAATCCGTTGATGATGAGATACACCACCATCGCCATCATATGCGCATATGCAATCATACTGCTGTATTTCGCCTACATCCAAGAGAGCCCGGGATTGCTGATCTCATACGTCCCGGATACCATCTGGTACATCCCTCTCTATGTTGCACTGCTGATAGTCCTATTCTCGAAGGGGGTCGTAAACAATTCTCCCTTGGGACGTGTTAACGGTTTCACCGCATCTCTGGCAGACAGAACATATCTCGGCGATGAGATAATCATCTCCGACGAAGATGCGAAAAGGATCAAAGAGGGTTTCTCTGAACCGGTTACGTGGAAAGAAAAGAATGTCGGTGATTATCGGGCAGTCGAAGAGAACGTCATTTTCAAGACTGGGAGGGGAGACAGAGATGTCGTACTGGAAAAATGGGATGGCGATGACGGTCTGTATCTGACCGTGATCGATGACAGAAGGGATTCTTTCGTAGACGGATGCAGAATGAGGCTCTCCTCCTATACAGAATCGGAGAACATCTTGGAACTCAAGGACGAGATAGGCGTCTGTGCCAGACTATTGATAAGGGGGTCGGAACGATGGATCTGATGTGGTTCAAGAGATACCCCAACTACGTAGCTGCCGCTCTGCTGCTGATGGTATTCTTCAGCCAATTGGCCATAAGGTGGGACCAGCTCGACTACTACTTCACAAATAATCCGATATATCTCTTGGACCTTCTGAATATGTTCCTGTCCGGCATAGGTGCATTAATCCTCATATTCATGAGGGATAGAGGATTGGATAAGGTCCTCATAATATGCTCCACAATATTCGCTCTTATCTCCTTGCACGATGCTTACGAGACGCTCCATGAGTATTCCGATATATCAGAATACAGCATAGAGAACTTCATACAAGGCATACTAATGCTGGCGTTCAGCCTGATGCTTCTCATCAACACCCTGCTGTATGCGACCAAGACCTCAGCCAATACCACCATGCTGTTCATAGGCACCATAGGTGTCATGGGAATGAACATCATCCAGATCCTGGATTTCGCACGTTACGGTGTAACGCTAAAATACCTTGCCAAATACTGTCTCACCGAGACTGTACCGCTCGTTCTCCTGATGATCTTCATGCTGATAATCATGAAATCGGATGAGGTGAAGACCAACACCATCATGTACAACATCAAGGACTCGATCACAGATATCAGAAAGAATACTCCCATGGGCGTCTACATAGTTCGTTCACTGTTACCAGAACTCCAGAAGATCGGAAGGAACGGGATGTGCTGCGACAGCTATGAGGTAGAACTGATCTCGTACAACTCCGATACTTACAGGCTCGTTCTGGCCAAGAATGGTGACAGGACATCTGTATCGTTCTCATCCAAGAATGATAGAACCGCGATATCCCGCACCAGGTTCATCCTGAAGGGAGTTTGGCTTGATACGGACGATCCGGAGACATGCGACCTCGTGAGGATATACGGCACGGATGGCTTCTTCATACAGCTCATCGCCAAGGATCCAGACGGAAAAGACTCCGATAATGATGATGCACCGCCGAATTCCGCTGCCCCCACTCCGCTTTGAACCGTCCAGCCTGCCATTTACTTAGTTTACGCTGGCGCGCCCGTACGCGTTAATAAATATGTCCACACTATCGCAGTGGTATCTAGGTGAAGACATGACCGACATGCTGAAGATTACCGACCTCCACGCAGAAGCCGGCGGCAGGGAGATCCTCAAAGGAGTCAACCTGACCATCAGGGAGGGTGAGACCTGTGTCCTTTTCGGAGCTAACGGTTCCGGGAAATCCACATTGCTCGCCTGTATCATGGGATACAGCTCCATCACGGTTACCAAAGGAAGGATCGAGTTCAAGGGACAGGACATAACGGACCTGCCCGTGGACGAGCGCGCGAAGCTCGGTATCGGGATGATGATGCAGAGACCCCCCAACGTTTACGGGGTGAAGCTTTGCGACCTGATCAAGGCATCATCCCCGGATGCGGAGAAGGTCCTCGCCGACGCGAACGTGTTCCATATGGACAGATTCCTCGACAGGGAGATCAATGTAGGATTCTCCGGAGGGGAGATCAAGAGATCGGAGCTCCTTCAGCTCACTGCCCAGAAACCGGAGTTCATCCTTCTGGACGAGCCGGAATCCGGAGTCGATCTCGAGAGCATCGACCTGATCGGAAGGAAGGTCCACGACCTATTGTACTACAACGCCGAATCCAACGACAGCAGGCATGTGTCGTCACTGGTCATCACCCACACCGGACAGATCATGGACTACATCGGTGCCGAGACGGCGTACGTCATGAAGGAAGGGAAGATCGCAAGATCAGGAAAACCCTTCGAACTCCTGAAAGAGATCAGGGAATTCGGTTACGGAGAGTGAAGAGATGCCGGAAAGTCAGACAGTAAGGGAAGCGCTGAACAAGAAGGGCGCATACGGAAAGGACCTGGATCTCGAGCACTACGATGTCAGGGCGGACGAGACCATCGAGGTCGACGACCTTGAGAAATCCGAATACAGGAAGTACATGGAGAACGTCGGTGTCGTTGCCAACGAGATTGAGCGTTCCGGAACCATGATGTTCATCGATAACAACCCCAGCCACTGCTCGCCCAAGATCCAGGAAGGACTGGAGGTCATGTCCGTAAAGGACGCCATGAAGAAATACGACGGCCTCACAGACTACTACTGGAAGGCCGTGGAGCCCACCAAGGACAAGTACACCGCCAAGACATATCTAGAGGACGGAAACGGATACTTCGTCAGGGTCAAGGCCGGATACCACATCAAATATCCTCTCCAGACCTGCATGCTCATGAACATGAACAGGTCCATTCAGAACGTCCACAACATCGTCATCGTCGAGGACAACGCGTCCCTCGAGATGATAACCGGGTGTTCCACCGCTCACGCAGATGATTCACTGCACGTCGGAGTGTCCGAGATCTTCATCGGGGACAACTCGAGCCTCTCCTTCAGCATGATCCACAGCTGGGGCAAGCAGACCGGAGTGCGTCCCAGGACCGGTACGATCGTGGGAAAGAACTCCAACTACGTCAACAACTACGTGATCCTGAACCCTGTGGGATCCCTTCAGAGCTTCCCCGCAGCTTACCTCAGCGACGGTGCATCGGCCACTTACAACACAATGTGCATCGCGCACGAGAACTCGGAGATCGACACCGGAGGACTCGTGTACCTCAACGGAAGGAAATCCAAAGCGGAGATCATGAGCAGGGCGATCTCCATGGGCGGAAGGCTCACCGCACGCGGACGCATGATCGGTAACGCGCCCGAAGCGAAAGGACACCTGGAATGCAGGAGCATCATCCTGAAGGACGGAGGCTCCACCATGGCTATCCCCGAGCTCGAGGCCCATATAGCCGATGTGGAGATGACGCATGAGGCCGCGGTCGGAAAGATCGCGAGGGACCAGATCGAGTACATCATGTCGAGAGGACTCTCCGAGGACGAGGCCGTCAGCATGATCGTCAAGGGATTCCTCTCCGGAGGATCCATCAACGGACTCCCGCCCGAGCTCAAGAAAGAGCTCGACGAGGCCATCGCCGCAGCTAACGTAGGCGACTGAAACAATAACGAAGGGGGCATCCCCTTCTTTCATTTCCGTATTTTTAGGACCGATAATGAATAGTACGCCGGGTGGGGGAACCCGGCTTTGGATGGTGCAAACCACAGAGATCTTTCCCGAACGATGCTTCTCTCAGTAAAGCATAGGATCTTTGAGTATACCCCTGTGTTCAAGATAGATCAAGGATCCGATGAAAGCCACTGCGCCAAAGAGAGCGATATAGCCCCAATAGCTGTAATCCGAAGCCTCCAATCCCGACGAAGTCTCGTCACGGACTGCAGGCTGTTCCTGAGTCTCATTGACCGAATCGGCTTCGGCAGGGAATGAATCGTGAAGGGGTACGATCAACGCTGCGATAGCCGCTATGGCAAATAACAAAACTATTGCTTTCTTCATTGTATCTCTCCACACCATCGGATGATGGATGCAAACACTACATGCTCTTGTGTAGTATTTATTGTTACCCATAGGGGGTATGGGTATAGGATAAATCATCCAACAATGCCGCTTTAACAGAACAACTAAAATGGTCAGAATTGGAATTGGGCCTTGGTCTCAATGAGATGAATTATATTCGCATCGTCATCGCGGATAGAACAGAACGTGCCGAACGGTCCGCGCTTCGGCTCCTGTACAAAAACTACACCTTCATCTATCAAACGTCTGCGGGTGTTGTACGGAGAATCCACTCCGAAATAAAGTCCGGTATCGATGCCGCAGACATCGGACTTCCTCAGGATGATCCTGCAGTTTTCTCTAATGAGATATGCGGAATCATCATCCATGGCCAAGACCTCCATATGCAGGATGTCTGTATAGAATAATACCGAGCGGGAGACATCCCTGACCGGTATGGTGCAGACATGGACGGACTCGGGAAGACCCTCTACTGTGTATTCGAAATTGGCTCCGTGCGGATCTCCCAAAGGCATGGGCGAGGTATCTGATGACCGCCTTATAAAGCCTGACTGAGGCCTGCTGGATACCTGATGAGGGCCTGTCCCTAAGAGTTAAATACATCCCCATTATACACTGGAATGTTGCCCTGGTAGTGTAGCGGCCTATCATGAAGCCCTGTCGAGGCTTCGACACGGATTCGAATTCCGTCCAGGGCGCTCATCTTTCTATTCCCACTAAGAATTCTCATCTTTCTACTGTTCTTCACAGCATTTCGGATGGCCTTTCACGGATCATTCTAAGTAACACGAATTGAAGAATAGTGTTACTGTTCATTCTTCTTCAGACGTTTGGAGGAACCATGGAGGAAAACAGTGTTCTCCTTGGTCTTCTCGTCATAGACCAGCTCCGCATCCACACCGAACACCGCCTCCATGTTCTCCGGAGTCAATACCTCCTCTGGTGTGCCGAGTGCCAGGATGTTGTGGTCATGGATCATGAGGATACGGTCGCAGTACCTTGCGACCATGCCGAGATCGTGGGATACGATCACTACTGTGAGCCCGTCCTGTTTGCATAGGTCCCTGACGAGGTCCAGGACATCGAACTGAGAATTGATATCCAGATGCAGAGTAGGCTCATCCATCAGCAGGATCTTCGGCGTCTGTGCCAGCGCTCTCGCTATGATAACTCTCTGACGCTCTCCTCCGCTCATCACGTTGATGTGCCTCTCCCCGTAGCCTGCCAGACCGACACGCTCCAGAGCACTATCCACGATCTCGTCATCCGAGCGGGACATCCCCTCCATCAGACCCTGGAACGGCATCCTTCCCATCGACACTATATCCCTAACAGTGAAGGAGAAGTGCACCTCGTTTGTCTGCGGAACCACAGCCACCTTCTTGGCAATATCCCTCTTGGCGATGGTCTCCAGATCCTCTCCGTCCAGCAGGATATGCCCTCCCTGCGGGGACAGATTCTTGTTGAGATGCTTCAGCAGGGTGGTCTTCCCGCACCCGTTGGGACCCAGTATGCCCAGGACCTCGCCTTCCCTCACATTCAGAGACAGATCCTTGAGCAGTATATAGTCGCGGTAACCGTAATCGACGTTCTTGAGCTCCAGCGTCAACTCCAACCCACCTCCTTCTTCCTTCTGAGGAGCAGATAGATGAACAGCGGGGCACCGACCAGTGCGGTCACCACTCCTATGGGCAGTGTTCCGTAGTAAGGCGCTATGATGTGCGTGAAGTAATCGCAGATGAGGATGAAACAGGCTCCTGCGAATATGCTGAGTGGCATGATGACCCTGTTGTTCGGACCTAAAAGGATCCTGAGGATGTGGGGAATCACCAGACCTATGAAACCGATGACACCCACGAACGATACCGCGGATGCAACAATCACAGTTGTTAAGATGAGTATGAACTGCCTGGTCTTCTTGACATCGATTCCGAGATCCATCGCATGGGCGTCTCCGAGCATCATGACGTTTAGATTCTTGGCCTGAGTCACCAGCAATACCGAGGCTATGGTGATAAGGGGTGCGGCGAACACGACCTCTCCCCAATCGGCGTTTCCCAGGTTTCCCATGGTCCAGAAGACGATCCCTTCCAGTTTCTCTCCTGCGATGAAAGTCAGGAAAGAGACCAGAGCCGACAGCAATGAAGATACTGCCACTCCAGACAGGATGAGCGTCTCGGGCCTCACAACACCTCCCGAACGCGCCATGGCGTAGACAAGGAACATCGTGAGGAAACAGGTAACGAAGGCAAGAACCGGAGTGGCTATGGCCGCGGGGATGAAGGCAACCACGAACACTATGCTAATGGCCGCTCCCAATGATGCTCCGGATGAAAGACCCAGTATGTACGGGGAGGCCAGCGGGTTCCTGAACACGCCCTGCATCGCAGCTCCGGCGACCGCAAGCCCGCCTCCTACGAACAGTCCGATGACGACACGCGGTGCATTGATCTCACGGACGATGATGTTGGAGGACCATGTTCCGTTGCCCATCAGAGCATCGATGACCTCCTGAAATGAATATGAAAAATCCGCGGATACCCATGACAGGTCGAGCAGAGCGCATATCACTGTCAATATCAGGATTATGATCAGCGTGAAGACGATCTTCTTCTTGGACAAAATCTTCCCGCTCATCATCTCACCTCTTCTGCGGCCTCATGTAATAATAGGCGACGCACAGCAGCACCGCCGATGCTATGACACTGGATACGGCATACATCATGATGTCTCCGTCGGATGTGTCCCCGGACGGCATATCGCCGTCGAAATAATCGGGATACATGGAACCAGCCATCGCCCAGACCCCTTTCGAGCTCTCGATAGAGAAGTTGTTCCAAATGCCTTTGAGCCCCTTGATCGTGATATCGTTGCCCACCTGGGCCCTGAGGCTCTTCATCAGATCTTCGCTGTTGAATACCTGGCTGTCTGCGAATATCATCGCGTTAGGATGCTTGGAGACCAGATCCGTGAGGTTGACCTCTATGGTGCTCTCGCTCTTACTGTCGTCCTTGGTGATCACTATACCGCCGGCGGCCTCGATCATCGCAGTCGTGATGGATTTGGTGTTACCGACCTTGAATACACCTGAGGAATGGGTGACATAGAATGCCTCGACCCTTTCCGGCTGCTCCTGGGAAAGTGTTACATCGATCTTCTCTACAACAGCCCTCATCATGGCCGCGTTGGCATCGATCCTTCCGTTGCAGACCATCGAGATCGTCTCCACGAAATCTATGATGTCGCCGTATGTGCTCACGTCGCTCCAGTACATCACGTTCTTGAATCCTTCCTCTTTGAGGAAACTGAGATTCGCTCTGTAGGACGGAGAGACCACGGCCAGGACCACATCCTTCTCGCGGTCGAAATGGACCTCCTTGGTAGGCTCGGCCGCGGTGATGATGTCCATCTTCAGCTGTTCCTTGCCCGAATCATAGATCGTTCCGTTGGCGGCGATCTTCCCTTCGTCCACATATCTTCTCAGATCATCGAACAGCGGATCCTCATTGGTCTTGGAGTATCTGTCGCAGACCAGAATCTTGTCCAGCGCACTGACTCCGATCGCAGTGGCCGTCGTTCCGACACCGATCGTTATGATTCTGTCTACGGGTCCGTCGAATGTGAAGAAATTGCCGTCGCCATCCCTTACGGTGATAGATGCATCGGATGTGTCGGAAACCGCCACCACAATGAACGAAGATGATACCAGAATCGATACCAGAATGAAAGCGAGCGATTTTGACCTCATCCGACCACCTACTGGGAAACTCTTACCATGTATCCAATAATAATAATTTTTTCAAATTCGTAATACGCAAAGAACAAATCACTTATCAAAAGTGTTACTATCAGGAATATGGGGTGCCTTGGACCATTGAACTATAATCGAGAAAATCGACCCGAAAGAGCGGTCCGCAGAATCAGAGGATCTTCTTCGAAAGCTCTGAGATCTTCACCAAGGTCTGCTCTCCGGTGGCCATGTCCCTCAGCGTAACCGAGTCCTCCTCAAGCTCCTTGGCACCAACGATCACGGCGTACTTCGCCCTGACGGATGAGGCGTATTTCATCGCTTTTGCCATCTTACGTCCCATGATATCGATATCGGAGGATACTCCCTCGCTGCGCAGCATCGCTACTATCTCAGCGGCCTTGAGCCTGACATCGTCGGATACCGGCACAACATATGCTCCGATTCCTTTGGGTTCGTAGACCTGACCCTCCTTCTCGATCGCAAGCAGTATCCTGTCGAATCCGATAGCGAAACCGGTGGAGAACACCTTTTCTCCACCGAACAGTTCTGAAAGGGTGTACGACCCTCCGCCGCAAATCTGCTTCTCCGCACCCAAGGCGGGAGCCTCTGCCTCGAAGACCATACCGGTGTAGTAGTCCAATCCGCGGACGACCCCAAGGTCTATGTCGAAATTGTGGACGCCCATTGCGTGCATGTATGCGGTGACCTGTCTGAGATAATCTCCGGCATCTCCGGGGACCTTCTCAAGGACCTCCTCTCCTCCGACGGTCTCCGTGAGGGTGAATATGCTGTCGATAGTCGATGAATCCACATTCATGTCTTCGAGAAGGGGCCTTGCCTCGTCGTACAGCTTCTTGTCCAGCTTCTGCAAGACCTCCGCCGTCCTCTCCTTGGGGACCCCGGCATCGGCTATGGCCTGCCTGAGAACACCGATGTGACCGATGTGGATCTTGTAATCCTTCAGTCCGAGCTGCTTGATCATGGCGGCTGCCATGCAGATGACCTCCGCGTCGGTCTCGGGCGTGGCGGAACCTATCAGTTCAGCACCGAACTGGAAGAACTCTCTGTACCTTCCGCTCTGAGGCCTCTCGTACCTGAAGCACTGTCCGAAGTAGAATATCTTGATCGGCTTGGGGTCGTTGCTCATCCCGTTGACGAACATCCTGATCGCAGGTGCCGTCATCTCCGGACGCAGGGCGATGTCCCTGTCGCCCTTGTCCTTGAAAGCGTAGAGCTCCTTGAGGACGTTGGGTCCGGACCTGAGGATGAAGAGCTCCGCATCCTCGAATATGGGAGTCTCGATCTCCCTGAAGCCGAATGTCTGAGCGGTATGCCTGAGCTTGTTCTCATAGAACCTGCGTTTCTCCATCTCATCAGGGAGGAAATCCCTTGTACCGCGCGGACATTGAATCATGCGACTCGCATCACTGGATTGGTATATAAGGACAATCTGAGGATGGGGCTAGAATCTAAAGACGATGAATGGAGGGGATCCCCCCTCCGGTTTCAGAACTTCTCGGGAGGGATGTCCTCATTTTCCAGGGATTCCACTTCCTTGTTGATGATCTCGGTCTCCTTCGCCATCTCCTCAACGGTAGGTATCGGTCCTAGGATATCGTCCGGATCACCTACGGCGTTGCGGATGGACTCCACATCGGAAACTTCCCTGTCTGGAACATTCCTTGCGGTCCCGACGTACTCGGAGATACCCTCGACCAGCTTGGTGACCTCCATAGGGAAGAATATCTTGGAGGATTCTCCCTCTCCGACCTTCTGAAGGGTCTGCATAGACAGGACAGACAGCGCCTTGGAATCCATGGATGCTGCTCCTACGGAGAGGATCCTGAGCTTCTGAGCCTCTCCCTGACCTTCCAGGATAGTAGCGAGCCTCTTACCCTCTGCTTCAAGAATCATGGACTGCCTGAGACCTTCGGCCTCCAGGATACGGGACCTCTTCTTTCCCTCTGCTTCGAGGATGGCTGCCCTCTTCTGTCCGTCAGCCTCGAGGATGGCCGCACGCCTCTTCCTCTCGGCCGAGGTCTGCTCCTCCATTGAGTCCTTGACCTTCCTGGCAGGATTGACCTCCCTGATCTCGACTGCCTCGATCTTGACTCCCCATTTGTCAGTGTTCTCGTCGAGGATATCCCTCAGGCTGACGTTGATCTTCTCTCTCGATGACAGGATCTCATCGAGCTCCATGTCTCCGATGATGGACCTCAATGTGGTCTGTGCCAGATTGACCGTTGCGAACCTGTAGTCTGTGACCTCGAAGAACGCGTTCTTCGGATCTGTGACCTTGATGTAGATGACCGCATCCACATCGACAGGCGAGTTGTCCTTGGTGATGACCTCCTGCTTGGGAACATCCAGAACCTCTGTACGTAGATCCATCTTGACCACTTTGTTGATCAGCGGACAGACGACGTTCAGACCCTGGTTGAGGACTCTGACGAACTTTCCCAACCTCATGTAGATGGCCTGTTCGTAAGGCTGCACAATCTTCACTCCGCTGG
>Ga0265298_10001783_pt1 | contig 31507 bp, 11 predicted proteins | sample AusTroGonzalo_MG_3_FD_193486 | JGI IMG/M metagenome (GOLD analysis project Ga0265298, IMG submission 193486) | Bovine rumen microbial communities from tropical cattle in Woodstock, Queensland, Australia - Gonzalo_01 | ecosystem: Host-associated > Mammals > Digestive system > Stomach > Rumen ... | reverse complement strand
CCAGTAGGTTCGTCGGCCAGGATAATCTTTGGATGCGAGATGAGGGCACGGGCAATGGCCACACGCTGACGCTGTCCTCCAGACAATTGCATGGGCAGGTGATCCCAGTGGTTGGCCAGTCCAACCTTGTCAAGATACTCCATGGCCAGGTCGTTGCGTTCCTTTCGTCCCACGCCACGGTAGTATAGCGGCAGCGCAACATTCTCCATGGCATTCTTGAAGTTTATCAGGTTGAACGACTGGAAGATGAAGCCTATCAACTGGTTACGATACCTACAGCCTTGCCGCTCGGTAATATCCTTTATCAGATTTCCAGCCAGCCGGTATTCGCCTTCATCATAGTCGTCAAGAATGCCCATGACGTTGAGCATCGTAGACTTGCCCGATCCTGAGGGTCCCATGATACTTACCAGCTCGCCTTCAGAGATATGGAGGTCCACCCCCTTCAACACGTGAAGGGGCTGGGCTCCGGGGTAAGTTTTATGAATTCCTTTTAAGTCTATCATTGTTATTCAAGAGAAGTAAAAATATAATCCACATACGAATCGACACACTCCTGATGCAGCATTGTCATGTGGTCACCGTCGGCCTTGATGGCGCAGACGTCATCCCGATACTGTTTCCATAAAGCTACATTATCGATTTCACGCTGAGGAATGAAGTATTTCCTCAGCTGCTCGTCGTCAGTCTGCAGGGTCTGGAGCACCTGTTCCTCCGTCGTTCCCAGCTTTTTGGCAATCTCCGCGGCAACGCTCTCCTTTTTCGCCGAGCTCACCAGTATGATTTTTCCGGTCAGTGCCTCCGGCTTACCACAGCAGTTCAGCTGTTTGTACATGTTGTGAACTTCAAGATGATCCTCATCAAGGTCATTCACCTGTTCTTTCAGCTCTGCAGGCAACATACTGAAGTCAAGATCCGGTCGTACCAGTTCGCGGTCGTTATCCACCCAGAACGAGTCGAGCATGCATACTGACAGTTTCTGCTCAGGATGATCCTGTTGCCAGCGCACTGCCAACCGGTAGCTCAGGTCGGCACCGAAGCAATGTCCCGTAAACAGTGCTATCTCCTCGAAACCGGCCAGCATCAGTTGGACGTCAAGCAGTGAGTCATAGAATTCAATGACATTGTTGATGTCATCTTCCATAAAGACATACTTGAAGTGGGTTGTGATGGCTTCGATCACCAGGACGTTATACTTCTCGTGCAGCCGTTCCATATACGGTTTCAAATCAGCATAGCGAGTCTCGCCTTGGACAAGTACCGCTACGGGTTTGTCGGGTGATGGTTGCTTGTACCAGAATATCAGTTGCTGGTTGAACGAGAGCACGCCCCGTATGCTCTTGGTGCGCATGAAGTCGTCCACCTTGATATCCACCCCTTCTGTATGTGCTTTCGCCACGAGACGTATGGCCAGGAGCGATGTCATGCCCAGCAGCATCAGGTTGTCGGTCACACCAAACTGGTCGTGTCCCAGCAGGTCCTTTGCTATGTTAAACAGAATCTCCTCGCGCTTGGTCGATGGCGGCACGTTGTCCGTCTGGGTCTTTATCTCCGGTACAGGCAGTTTCTTGCGGTCGATCTTTCCGTTAGGCGTCATCGGCATACTCTCCAGTCGCACAATCGCCTCAGGAATCATGTAGTCCGTCAGCGTCTGCGATAGGTGTTCACGTATCTCTGCGTCGTCCATCTCCCTGTCTGCCGTATAGTACATACACAGGTGTTGCGTACCGTTGATGTCCTTTACGTCGGCCACAACGGTGATGATGCCGGCAATCTCTTTCGCACACTTCTCTATCTCACCCAGTTCGATACGGAATCCGCGCAACTTCACCTGGGTATCGATACGGCTGATGTACTCCAGCTCGCCGTCCTCATTCCACCGGCACAGGTCGCCAGTATGGTACATGCGAACCTGTCGGCCCCAGCAGTCCTTGTCGACGAATGGGCAGTCGACGAACGACTGAGCCGTACGCTCCGGCAGTTTCCAATAGCCACGGCCTACCTGAATACCGGCGAAGCACAGTTCTCCTGCAATACCCTGCGGCACCAGCTGTCCGGCCTGGTCGACGATGAAGTTATAGTTGTTGGCCACTGACCGTCCTATCGGTATCTCGGTCACACGCTCTCCCGGTGCAATAGCATAATAAGAGGTGTCGTCGGTACATTCCGTCGGACCATACACATTGATAATCTCGATATGCTTGCTATAGACACCGGCCATTTTCTCGCCACCGCCAGTAATGAACCGAACGGGCAGGTCGTCGAATGTGTTCAGCAGCAGACACGTGATGGCTGTCGAGTAACCGCCACCCGTAATACGATGCTTGAACAGGAAACTCCTGATGGCCCCCAAGTCTTTCCTGATCTCGGTAGGCATGATGTGGAACGAGCCACCCAGTGTCAGGACAGGATACATGTCCTCGATATGCGCGTCGAACGAGAACGAACGGTGACCGCTGATACGATCGTGAGCCGTCAGCCTTTCCATGTCGATCACCACCGCTATGAAGTTTTTCAGTCCAGCCTGGTGCAACATGGCACCCTTTGGCTTTCCCGTCGACCCGGAGGTGTAGATCATATACGCCAGTCCCTCCGGTGTACTCAGGTCGATGTGCTCCACCTCGTCCAACCGTGCGTTTCTGACCTCATCAGAAGCCATGAAGTCGTCAATAAACAGAACCGTGGCCTCACCTGTTGTGAAGTCGCCCTCCCGTTTCTTTGTCTCCAATACCTCGTGAGTCGTGATGATGACCTTGGCCTCAGAGTCCTCGATCATGTACGTCAGTCTGTCGTTAGGATACTCAAAGTCCAGCGGCGTGTATGCTGCCCCCGCCTTGTGAATGGCCAGCACACTAAGCGGGAACTCCTTCAGACGGTCTAACAGCACACATACGAAGTCGTTGCCTTTGATGCCTGCCGCCAGCAGCTTTCTGGCCAGCAGATCGGCATAAGCGTCCATTTCGTGGTAAGTCAGCAGACTGTTCTTGTCGACCACGGCAGGAGCGTCCGGTGTGCGCCGGGCCTGTTCGCTGAACACGTTGGCAAACGTCTTGCTGATGTCCACATTCAGCGTCTTACCACTCGACAGCTTCTGCATTTCCGGCATGTCTTCGTCGCTGACAAGCGAAATATCGTTCAGCTCGCCAACGGCTACACTCTTCAAGGCAAAGTTTTTCAGGGCCGACGCTAGGCGCTGCATGTCCGTCGTGCTATAGAGTACACCATTGTATTCCAGCATCAGTGCATAACCATTCAGCCCCTCCGGATATACCGTTACTGTCAGTGGCAACTTGGCCGTGTCCAGTGTGAGGACCATCGTCTCTGGCATCTCCTCCGGGACGTCATTGCTTTCCAGACCACCCTGATATACATACATAATTTCAGGACGGATGTTGTACCGTTCCACCATCTTGGTAAACGGATAGAAACAGCGCGACTTGGTATTGAAGAACTGTTCCTGCGTGCGCTTGACGGCATCGGCCATCGAACCGGCCTTACTCATCATGTCACTCGTACTGGTCACCGGCAGCGTCTGTACAAACATGCCTATGCTGTCCATCAAGTCGGCCTCCATACGACCATTGTCGATACTGGTTATATAAATACTCGACTCACGTGTCACGCGGTGCAGCGTCTGCAGCAGCACGGTCATAAAGAAGTTGCTCTCCGTCATCTCGTTGGCTCTGCAATATTGCATGATATCGTTGCGTGGGATGGTCAGCTTCAACTGTTTGTTGCCTGACGTCAGTCCTCTGGTCGAGCGTGGATATACGGCCAGCACCGGCGATGTCAGCAGACCGTCGAAGTAGTGTTCTGCCTCTTCATACTGGCTTGACCCCGTCATCGACTTCAGGTGCAGGGCATGGTCGAATGCGGTATATCTCTCTTTCTCCACCGGCAATCCGCCTAAAGCCTTCTCCAGTGCCATGTCGAATATCAACGAGGAGCCACCGTCGAAGATGATGTGGTGTACATCCATGAACAGCCATACGCCAGTGGGCGTCTGATAGAGCGACAGCCTGTATAGGTCGTCATTAAACAGGTCGAACGGCCGTATCAGTTTCTGGAAGAATCCGGCATCGGGTTCCGTGTTCAGCGTCTGCACGCTGACCGTCACCGGTGCGTCGTCGCGGCGCAATTGTACCACATCGTCGCCTTCGTAGTCCAGGCGCGTCTTCATATAGGCATGAGCCTCTACCACCGCTATCAGGGCGTCGCGCAACGTTTCTGCCGTCGTCTGTTTGTACTTCGTCGCCGTAGGAATGTTATACTGCGTCGTGTCGCGGTTCATCTCCCAGTCTATCAGCACACCGCGCTGGTTCTCCGTCAGCGGATAGCGGTCGAGCCGTTCGTGTTCGGGTTCCGGCGTGTCCTGGGCAACACCCACGCTGGCGGCTATCTCACGGATGGTTGGGTGCATCAGTATGTCCTTCACGGAAATACTGAGTTTCAGTTCCTGCTTCAGTCCTGCAGAGAGTCGCATGGCCGACAGTGATGTCAGGCCGACAGCGATGAGATTGGTCGTGACACCGAACTCCTCCACTTTCAGCAACCGGCTGACCACATCCCATATCTGCTGTTCCATGTCGTTGGCAGGGGTAACAATATCAGCAAGCGTGATTTCCGGAACAGGAAGTGCGCGGCGATTGATTTTACCATTGGGCGTCAGCGGCATCGTGTCAAGTGGTATGTAGGTATCCGGCACCATGTATTCAGCCAGCGACGAGGCTGTGAGCGCGGCGCGGATATCCTCGCTGTCGAGCGTTGCTCCTTCATCCAAAGTATAATAGAGCAGCAAGTGGTCAACGCCAGCCACCTTTCGCACCTCGGCAGCAGCCTGACGGATGCCGTTCGTCTGCAACACCTTGTTCTCTATCTCTCCCAGCTCTATGCGGAAGCCTCTCAGCTTCACCTGGAAGTCAATACGTCCCAGATATTCTATGTCGCCCTGTTCGTTCCAACGGCAGATGTCGCCAGTATGATACATGCGGACACGGCGTCCCCACGCGTCGTTCTCTACAAACGGACAGTCGCAGAAAGCCTGTGCCGTACGCTCCGGCAGCTGCCAGTAGCCGCGTCCCACCTGAACGCCGGCAAAGCACAGCTCTCCTGCCACGCCCTGCGGCAACAGTCGCCCATGCGAGTCGACGATGAAGTTGTAGCAGTTTGCCACCGACTTACCGATGGGTATGTTGTCGACGCGCTCCCCCGGAGCAATCTTATAGTAAGACGTATCGTCGGTACACTCCGTCGGACCATAGACGTTGATAATCTCGATATGGTCGCTGTATACGCCGTCCAGCTTCTCGCCACCAGCCGTAATGAAGCGCACGGGCAGGTCGTCGTAGGTGTTCAGCAACAATGCCGCAACAGCCGTCGAGTATCCGCCACCCGTTATCTGATGGTCAAACAGGAACTGCCGGATAGCCTCAAGGTCTTTTCGTATTTCCGTAGGCATGATGTGGAACGAGCCGCCCAGCGTCAGGACGGGATACATATCCTCGATATGCGCATCGAACGAGAACGAGCGGTGCCCCTCGATGCGGTCGTCAGCCGTCAGCCTCTCCATGTCAATCACCACATTGATGAAGTTCCACAGACCCGCCTGATGCAGCATGGCACCCTTGGGCTTTCCCGTGGAGCCCGACGTATAGATCATATAAGCCAGGTTGTCGGGAGTCGTCAGGTTGATGGGCTCGGCCTCTGCGCTGAAGTCTATGTCCTCGATGAATATCACTTGTGCCGTACCCGTGTCAAAATCACCCTCGGCCTTCTTGGCGTCCAGTACGGCATGGCTGGTGATGAGTACCTTCGACTGCGAGTTCTCGAGCATGTACTGCAGACGCTCGTTGGGATATTCAAAGTCCAGGGGTGTATAGGCAGCACCGGCCTTATGGATGGCCAGCACGCTGAGCGGGAACTCCTTATAGCGGTCGAGCATCACGCAGACGAAGTCGTCAGGCTCTACACCAACAGCCACCAGTTTGTGGGCCAATACGTCAGAACGGTGCGACAGCTGGCCGTATGTCAACTGGCTGCACTTGTCAACAACAGCCACGTTGTCGGGTACCAGCTTGGCACGTGCCTCAAAGACCTCGGCAAACGTCTTGGTGATATCAACGTCAAGGTGTTTTCCACTCGACAGCGCTATCACGTCGTTTGCGCCATGCTCGTCGAGCAGCGGTATCGCTGCGAGCGAAGCCGACTGTGGTGCCTGCTCGGAAATGCACTTCAGCAAGTTCGCCAGCTGGAGCATGTCTTTCTTGGAATACAACGCCGTATCATATTCCAGCATCACCACGTAGTCATCACCCCGTGGAGCCACTGTTACGCCCAGCGGGAACTTGGTCTGGTTGAGCTGCAGGTGGAACTGTTCACCTGCAGGTTCCTGCGACTCTCCACCGGGCTGGAACGCATACATGATCTGCGGACGGATGCCATACTGTTCCACCATCTTGGTAAACGGATAGAAGTCGCGCGACTGCGTTTCCAGCAGTTGGTAGTGCATTTTCCTGACAGCCTTTGCCACACTCGCCGTACCGTCGGCCGCCGAGCTCACGGCAGGAATGGTCTTTACGAACATACCCATCGTGCCCATCATCCGTAAGTCGGAGCGTCCGTTGTTGATGGTGGCAACCGACAGCTCATCCTCACGTGTCACGGTATGCAACACGTGCATAAGGACAGAAAGGAAATAGCTGTTAGGCGTTACGGCCTCTTTCTTACAGAATGCCGTAACGTCACCGCCTTGAATGGTCACCGCAGCCCTGCCGTCGTCATCACTTTCCGTCGACTGGCTTCGCGGATAAGCCACACTGGGCTTACCTTCCAGCAGATTCCTGAAGTAGCCGTCGGCCTCCGCATATCTGTCCGATAGCGTCAGCCGGTATTCATCCAGCGCAAAGTCAAAGGCAGTATACGACTCCTGTTCCACCCTCTCCCCACTGTATGCTTTCTGCAGGTCGGCAGCCAGGAACATAGATGAAGCACCGTCATAAATCGTATGATGAATATCCATGAACAACCAGACAGTCTTTTCGAAAGTATAAATCTCCAAGCGATACAGCGTGTCTTCATACAGATTGAACGGGCGGACACGACGCTGGAAGAAGGCCGTGTCAGGCTTCTCCGTCAGCTCTTGCTGAAGAATTTCCACAGGTTCTTCATCGCGGCGAATCTGCATGACGTCGCCTCCATGTTGCACAAATCGAGTCTTCAGGTACGCATGCGCATTGAACACCTGCACAAGAGCATCGTGCAGCCTCCGGGCATCTCCATTCTCAAAGACTAGAACCTCAGGAATATTGTACTGTGTGGTGTCACGATTCATCTCCCAGTCGAAGATAACACCGCGCTGGTTCTCCGTGACAGGATAATAATAGCCTAAGCCCCAGGTCCATGCGCCCGTCGTGGCTTCGGACTGCATGGCACCTTGCTGTTCGCCCGACTTGCTGTCAATGACGGCAGCAACCTCGCGGATAGTAGGATTCTGCAATACATCCTTCACGGTTAGTTCTACGCCTAACTCCTTGTGGATGCCGACAGTAAACCTCATGGCCGACAGTGATGTAAGACCCATAGAGATTAAATTGGTGGTGACACCAAACTGCTCATGCTTCAGCATCTCCGCCACCATCTGGAAAATCGTTTTTTCCGTATCTGTCTCAGGTGCAATGATCTCTTCGGAATCCACAACAGGAGTAGGAAGAGCCTTGGTGTTCACCTTACCATTCGGGGTCAACGGCATTTCACTCAACTGCATGTAAGAGGTAGGCACCATATAGTCTGTCAGTTCTTCTGACAGGAAGCTACGCAGCGCGTCCTTGTCAATATCCCTGTCCGCAGTATAGTAGGCACACAGATGCTGAACGCCTCCGATTTCCTTCACCTGAACCGACTCCATCTTGATGCCCTCGTACTGGCCTATCACGGTCTCAATCTCACCAAGTTCGATACGGAATCCACGCAGTTTTATCTGACTATCGATACGACCCAGATATTCTATCTGTCCGTCAAAGTTATATTTCACAAGGTCTCCAGTATGATAAACCTTTACCTGTTGCCCTTGAATAGTAATCTCTGAAAACTTCTCGTTGGTCAGATCTTCCCGTTTCCAGTATCCGGCAGCCATCTGCGGTCCTGCCATGCACAATTCTCCTGCAACACCATCAGGCACCAAATGGCCAAAGGAGTCCACCACATACGCTGTCAGATTATCCAGTGCCCGGCCAATAGGAATATTCCGATATTCCTTTCCTGGCTCAACATCAAAGAAGGTGGCATCGACCGTGAACTCGGTAGGACCATACGTGTTAATCAATCTGCATTTACATTCTGGTGCAGCTGTCATCTTCTCACCACCCACAACCAGATAGTCTACGGGCAGGTCAGGATACATCTGCAACAACATCTGTCCCAGTTGCGTGGTATAGCATCCACCGGTAATGCCGTTATTGACAATGAAGTCATGAAGCAGCATCATATCCTTGCGTGCCTCCTGAGGTACTGTGTAGAGCGTTCCGCCAACTGTCAGAACAGGATAAAGATCCTCAATAGAAGCATCGAAAGAGAATGAAGAGTGACAACAAATACGGCTCTTCTCAGTGTGATTCCATTCCTTGGCTATAAACTGTACAAAATTTGCCTTGGCTACATGTGGTATCATCACACCCTTGGGCTTACCTGTTGATCCAGATGTGTAAATCATATAAGCCAGTCCTTCTGGCTTGGACAGATTGAGACCAGTAAACGCCTTTGTATCACAAGTAGCAATGAAATCGTCTATAAAGAATAGCTCACCCTGATATGAACTGAATTCACCATTGGCATTCTTCTCGTCAAAAATAGCATGAGAAGTAATCAGCATACTACTCTCCGAATCCTCAAGCATGAAAAGCAATCGGTCGTTAGGATAGTCATAATCCAATGGTACATAAGCGAAACCGGCTTTCTCAATTCCTATAGCAGCAGCCAGGAATTCTTTCTGATAGCCAAGCATAATCGAGATAAATGGAGAGTGCTTTGTATGCACTTTTTCTATGATATGTTTGGCAACAGCCTCGGTTAAAACATTCAGCTCTGCATACGTATAATGTCCTTTCTCATCAACGACGGCTATGTTGTCAGGCGTCTTCTCTGCCTGAGTCATCAATAACGAGGGGAAGGTCTGAGCAGGATCTATGGCCAGGGTCTTGCCCATAGCCTTTTCAGCAACAATTCTTTCCTCATCCGGAGAAAGTAACGACACATCAGAAATGAACTTCGCCTTAGCCAAATTCTCAGCCACATTGCCTATAGCATTCGCAAAGAGCTTCATGTCATACTTGTTATAACGCATTCCATCGTATTCAATGCGGATAGCATAACTGTCACCATCGGGGTAAGCAGTGACGTCAAGCGGGAATTTGACTGTATCCAGATCGAGAGGTATGATTTCTGCGCCCTTGGGGGCGGTCCCTTCCATCAGTCCTCCTTGGTAGATAAACATGATTTCTGCACGGATATCGTGACGTTCTACCAAATGCGTATAGGGATAGAAATCTTGAGCATAAGTCTGCTGAAGAACATCGTGCATTTGTCTGGTAAAATTGATGCTCGTCATACCCTTTTCTATCCGACCTGTGACGGGAAGCGTTTTAACAAACATACCAACGCTATGCATCAGCGCGGCATTCGAACCGCGACCTGCAGAAATCGTGAGGTATAGCGGTTGCTCTTCACGTGTAAACATACTCAAAGCCAAAGCAAAAGCTGCTTGCAGGTAGCTTCCCACGGTGACTTCATTCGCCGAACAATAGTTGTTGATATCCTTAGAAGGAATATGAGTATCTACTGTACCAGAAGGTATATTATCCGGTGCAGTGGAATTCATAAACGTTGATACATTCAATCCCCCAACCAAATGGTCGAAGAAATCTTCAGCTTTCTTATAGCTTTCACCCTTCAGAAGCTCATCCTCGTAGAGGGCAAAGTCGAAGGCGGAAACGGCCTCTTTCGCGAGTTGCTGACCCTGATATGCCTTGAAGATATCGCCAAGGAATACACCTTCCGACAATCCGTCATATACCAAGTGGTGGATATCAATGAATAGATAAATGGATTTAGGAGTTTTTATTACCTCAATACGCAAAAGGTCATCAGCAAGCAGGTTGAAAGGACGAACTTTATTTTGGAAATAGGATTTCCCTGGCTCTTCTGCCAGTTCTGTAGTTGTTATCTCAAATTCTGCACCATCACGTCGATAAAGCATGACGTCATTGTCAATCTTCACAACATGACTCTTTAGATAAGGATGCGCGGCTACCGAGCTTTTTATTGCAGCAACAAGCCGTCCGGCGTCCATCTCCTTAAACTTATAGGCGTATGGAATATTATACTGTGTGGTGTCACGGTTCATATCCCAGTCGATATAAATACCTCGCTGATTTTCGGATAACGGATAATACTCCCTGACCTCGTATGACCACTCTTCCTGTAACTCAGCATTTTCCGCTGTACCATTAAGCATTGCAGCCATCTGTCGTACCGTAGGCTTCATGATAATATCCTTGGTAGCCAAAGTCTTGCCTGTCTGTTGCATCAGATTAGCACTGATACGCATTGCAGCAAGAGAACTTAGGCCAACAGACACCAGATTGGTGGTTACACCAAGTTCATCTATCTTCAATTGCTTTTTCACCAGTTCAAGAATCGTCTCTTCTTCTTCATTTGCAGGAGGTACGATTTCTTCTATCTCCATCTTGGGAATTGGCAATGCCTTCCGATTGGTTTTTCCATTTGGTGTCAGTGGGATGCTGTCAATACGCATATAGACAGTTGGCACCATATACTCAGTCAGCGACTCACTGAGGTGTGCTTTCAGGCCTTCCTCGTCTATTTCTGTATCAGAAGTGTAGTATAGGCATAGCTGTTGTGTAGCTCCAATTGATTTTACGTCGGCTACAGCCTGACGAATGTCGCTGTATTTCACTGCCACACCTTCTATCTCACCCAGTTCCACGCGGAAGCCACGTAGCTTTACCTGTCCGTCATTGCGTCCAAGAATCTCCACGTCACCATTGTCTTCCCATCGTGCAAGATCGCCTGAACGATATACCCGGATGCCATGATAGTCGACGAAGCGTTCAGCTGTCATTTTTTCCAGATTATTGTAGCCTAAGGCTACGCCAGGACCTCCTATCAGCATTTCACCAACAAATCCAACAGGCAGTTGCTGGTCAAACTGATCGACAACAAACTCCTCGTAGTTAAGGAGCGGACGTCCTACCGTCACCTTTTTAGCATGCGTCAGGTCGGCAATGTTTGAAGACACTGTAATTTCCGTTGGTCCGTAAGTGTTAAAGATGTGTATACCTAACTCCTGTAGTTTTTCCAACAATTGCATAGGATACTTTTCGCCTCCAGACCAGACCGTCTTGCAGTGTGCCAGCGCGTCACGGAAATCATCCAGTTCCATGTAGGCGAGAATACGTGAGCATGTGCCATTGATTGCCTCGGCTCCTGTTCGTTTCATCAGGGTGGCCAGCAGGTGCGCATCCATTACTTCTTGTTCGTCAGCGAGTACACAGGTGATGCCATTGAACAGCGAACCGGCAAACTCCTTGAGTGACATGTCAAACGAGAGGGTAGTGATGCTGACAAACGACTTGACACCTAAATCTATCAGTCCTTGGATGTGGATATTGGCAGGATGTGGATATAGGTAGTTGGCAATACCTATGTGACGTAGCATGACACCCTTTGGGCGTCCTGTAGAACCTGAGGTATATATAAGGTATGCAATATCCTCTGGACTTACTTCGACGTTGGGATTCAAATCGTCGCCAGGCTGTGTGTTGTCCGAGTGGTAGATATCATCAAGCAGAATGACTTTCTCTGCCGGATAATCAGCGGCATGTTCAGCAGTCGTGACGATATACTGAGCCTCGGAGTCGGTCATGATGAGGTTGATGCGGTCAGCCGGATACTCTGGGTCGCATGGGATATAAGCCGCTCCCGTTTTGCTCACACCAAACATGCATACGATAACACCCGATTGGCGTGGAAGCAGAAGTACGATACAATCACCTCGTTTTACACCTCTGCGTATCAGGGCATGAGCAACACGGTTTGCTTCAGTATTGAACTCTGCAAAGGTGAGCGTGCGATCTTTGGCAATGAGTGCAGGCCGGTCAGCATATTTGACAGCATTCTCTTCGATAGGCTGATAGTACAGTTTCCATGGAATATCCTGTTTGCATGTGCTTCGGAATCCTTCCACTCGTTGACGCTCATTGTCATCAAGCATAGAAAACTGTGCTACTGTATCTATGGACACCGAATTGACAGAAGCCGCACAGAAAGCTGAAGCGAGTTTCATCATGTCGGATTCTGAATATAAGGCAGTGTTATACGACAGCCTTATAGTAAATGCACTATCACCCTTAAGAAAAACCGTGACAGTCAAAGGCACCTTCACAGTATCCAAAGTGATACTGATGTCCTTGTCATGTCCGTCATCTTCGGTAGAAGCATTTATTTTACCATGATAGACATAGAGGATTTCAGGATGGATATGATGACGTTCAGACATCATGGTAAGGGGATAATAGCTGTACGACACTGTCTTCATCAGCTGGTCGTTCATCTCCTTAACAGCCTTCTCAAATGAAATCGGTGACTTGTCGTCAAAATTAATCGTGCTGGTTACTGGCAGCGTCTTGACATACATACCGATAGTCTTCATGACTTTTGAGTCGGTACGTCCGTTGTCGATGGTAAAGAACAATACCGATTCCTCGCGAGTCACACGATGAAGAATCTGGCTAAGAATCGTGGCAAAGTAGGCATTGGACGTCATGCCTGCCTTCCGGCAGAAGTCTTCAATATCTTTGCTCGGAATTTCGAACGTGTACATGCCCATGCCTTCAGCGGTTGTATTTTCATTGCTATGTGGATAGGCACTGGATGCTTGTTGATCCAATAGCTTATCGAAATACTCTTGGGCTTTTTTACCTTCCTCGCCGGACAGCTTGCCTGCCTCCATCAAAGAATGGTCGAAATAGGAGAATACCTCTGGCTCTATCTGCTCACCCTTTAGTGCTTTGTCGATGTCACTTTGCAAAACCATCAGAGAGAATCCGTCATTGACCGTGTGGTGGATGTCCTGGAACAGATACAATCCGGCAGGTGTCTTGTAGATTTCAAAGCGGTATAGAGGACCTTCCAGCAGGTTGAATGGCCGTAGTCTTTTTTGGAAAAACTCAGAGTCGGGCTTTTCATCGATTTCATAAATGGGTATTTCCACGGGACTGTCGTCGCATCTTACCTGAACGACATCACCATCCTTCATGGCGAAATGCATTTTGACATATGGATGGGCATTCACGGCCTCAATGAGTGCTGCACGCAAAGATTCTGCTGAAACCCCGGAGAAGCGTCGGATGTCAGGAAGATTATATTGGGTTGTGTCTCTGTGCATCTCCCAGTCGATGAACAAACCACGCTGGTTCTCTGTAATGGGATAATAGTCCCTATGCGCATAGCGGCCCAATATCTGTAATAGGAAATTGTCTTGCGACATGAGCGGATTTCCATTGGAATCAACAAGTACTTCAGCGTCAACCAGATTCTCATAGAGAGAAATGGTATTTTCTTCATCATCGACTTGCTCTCCAAATTCAGCCAGTGTCATTTCAGGCTCGCCATTGTCGTCCACAAAGAAGCCTTGTGATATAAGACTGTTAAAAAGGTTTTCTCTGTTTTTTTGAACTTGAATATCCATATGTCGTTTATTTTTTCTTAGCAAACAAATTAATTTTCTTTTTAGCCGGGGCATCAGCAGCAGGTGCTTTCACAGAGAGATTGCTGAATACATCACCACTTTCCGATTTCTTTTTCTCATCGATGATGTTGGCAATATTTCTGACGGTAGGATTAATCATGACCTCTGCCAGCTTCAGGGAGACGTTGAAGGTGTTGAATATCTGCACACCCATTCTCATGGAAACAAGAGATGTAAGACCTATTGAAACAAGGTTGGTAGTAACACCAAACTGGTTGTGTTTCAAGGTTTCAGCTACGATGTCGAACACTTTCTTCTCCGTGTCTGTCTCAGGTGCAATGATCTCACCCATTTCTATGACAGGCAATGGCAATATCTTACGGTCAATCTTTCCATTGGCATTATAAGGAAGTTTCTCCATCTGCATGTATGCCGTCGGTACCATATAGTCTGCCAGGTCCTGGGAGAGGAATTTCTTCAGTTCCTCGATATCGACATCTCTGTCAGCAACGAAGTAGGCACATAGGTTTTGAGCACCGCCAATCTCCTTCACATCTACCACCTTTTGGGTGATTCCCGGGAACTCGGCTATCTTGTTTTCTATCTCACCCAGTTCGATACGGAATCCGCGCAGTTTCACCTGCGTATCGATACGACCCATAAAGTCGATGTTACCATCATCGCTCCAGCGTACCAGGTCGCCTGTACGGTAGCCTGCCTCGCCTTGGTAGGTAATAAACTTCTCTTTGGTCAGATCGGGGCGATTAAGATAACCACGGCCTACGCCTTCGCCACCAATAATCAACTCACCTGGGACGCCCTTGGGCAGCAGGTGCAGATAACGGTCGACGACATAGGTGCTATAGTTGGCTGACGGACGTCCAATCAGTCCGTTGTCATAATAGCCTACAATGTCGTAATAGGTAGCATACAGTGTTGTTTCTGTGGGTCCGTAGCCATTGATGAAGCGATAGTTGGGCTGCTTGATGGCCTGCAGCTTCTCGCCAGCTACTGAGAACAGGCGCAGGGAGGGATTCTGATAGGTTGTTGCCAGCATATAGCCCAGCTGTGTGGTCATGAATCCGATGGTCAGCTTGTTGTCGTCGATAAACTGGCTCAGGGCGGGAAGGTTCAGACGAATGTCGCTGGGAATGATGTAGACGCTGGCTCCTACGTGCAGGGCGGGATAGATGTCGAGCATGTGACAGTCGAAGCCGAAGTTGGAGTAGGCCATGGCATGGTCGTCGGCCGTCATCTCGTAGTCACGAGCATAAAGTATAGTAAAGTTGACAATACTATGATGTTCCAGCATCACGCCCTTAGGTTTGCCTGTTGAACCAGAAGTATACAATACGATGAAGGCATTCTCTGGCTTGGCAGCATGAAGTGCAGAAACCTCCTTGCCAGTGACCTCGGGCAGCGTAGCGATGGCGTCGCTGACGAAGATGTCGCCCTCGAAGTCGGGTATAGCCTGTTCTGCACGGCTCTTCTCACCATCCATTTCGCTAAGGATGAGTGTCACGCCGGCATCCTCGCACATAAACCGCAGACGGTCGGCGGGGTATTTGAAGTCGAGGGGCATATAGGCTGCACCGGTCTTCATGATGGCCAGCGGATAGACCACCATCAGCTCCGAGCGCTCAATCATCACGCCAACAAAATGTTCTGGTCCCAAATCATATTTCTGCGAGAGCCAGACAGCTAGGCGGTCTGTGACTTCATCTACTTCACGATAGGTCATCCGGCAGTCTTTGTAGACGACGGCGATGTTGTCGGGCGTCTTCCGTGCCTGGGCAGTGAAGAGATCCACCAGATTCAGGCTTCGGTCGAAGTCCATCTGCTCGCCGTGCGACAGCTGGACGATGTCAGCCTTCTCGCTCGCGGAGATGAGCTCCACATCGCGCAGACTGCTGACGCTGGTCATGTTCTGGGCGGCCGTTCCAATGGCCTTTGCCAAAACGTCCATGTCGTGACGTCCGTAGCGCATGCCGTCGTACTCAATACGGATGGTGTAGTTGTCGCCAGTGGGATAGACAAAGACGGACAGGGCGAACTTCGTGGTGTCGAGAGCCAGGTCTACCTGCTCGATGCCGTCGACATTGGCATTGTCGACAATACCGCCCTGGTAGATGTAGAGTATCTCCGCACGGATGTTGTATTTCTCCACCATCTTGGTGTATGGGTAGATGTCGTTGGCATAGCTGTCCTGAAGCTGCTGGTGCATGGCCTTCACAAAGCCTGCCACATCCTGATGGGCAGCCAGGGGCGTCGTGAGACCTACGGGGAGCGTCTTGACATACATGCCGACGCTGTTCAGGAGTTCCACGCTGGCGGAGCGTCCGTTGTTGATGGTGACATACAGCGGGTTGGCCTCGCGGGTGAGACGGCTGACGGTTTCGGCAAAGACGGCCTGGAAGTAGCTGCCTACGGTGATGTCGTTGGCGTTACAGTAGGCGAGAATCTGTTGCTGTGGTATCAGGGTCTCGACTATGGCAGCCTTGACACCGTCGGGCTTGGCGGAGTCGGGATATACCACCACGCTGCTGTCTGTCAGGATGCTGTCGAAATGCTGTTCGGCAGCCTTGAACTGCTGACTGCCTGCCAGTTGCTGGTCGTACTCGGCAAAGTCGAAGGCGGTGATGGTTTCCTGCTGTGGTTCCTTGCCATCGTAGACAGCAAGGATTTCGCCGAGGAACAAGGCGGTGGACATGCCGTCGAAGATGATGTGGTGGATGTCCATGAACAGATAGACGGCAGCAGGACTCTTGACGACCTTGATGCGGTAGAGGTCGTCGTTGAACAAATCGAACGGACGGACAAACTGCTGGAAGTAGCGGGCGTCGGGCTCGCTGGTCAGGACGATGTCCTCGACGATGGTTTCCGCCTCATAGCGTCGCTGTTGCCTGGCCTCGCCATCGACCATGGCAAGACGCGTCTTCATATAGGGATGGGCGTCAATCACGCGGCGTACGGCAGCGGAGAGACGGCTGGCGTCCTTGTCTGTAAACTTGTAAGTGCTGGGAATGTTATACTGCAAGGCGTCGCGGTTCATTTCCCAGTCGACATAGACACCCTTCTGGTTTTCAGACAGTGGGTAGTAGTCCTTGGCTTCGGCGGCTTTCAGTGCCACGCCGTTGTCTGCTCCCTGGTCGACGAGGCGTGCCAGTCCGCGCACTGTCGGGTCTTTCATCATGTCCGACAACTTCACGGCGGCATTCATCTGCTGTTGGAGGGCAGCAGCCAGGCGCATGGCCACCAGCGACGACAGTCCCAGTCCGACGAGATTGTTGGTGACGCCCAGCTTCTCCAGTTTCAGGGTGCTTCTGACGATGTCGAGGACTTGCTGCTCGGTGGCTGTCTCGGGTGCTATGATCTCACCCAGGTCGATTTCGGGCTCAGGCAGCTGCTTGCGGTTTACCTTGCCGTTAGGCGTCATAGGCATGGCATCGAGCTGCATATACACATCGGGAACCATATACTCGGTAAGCGTCTGTCCGATAAAGGCTTTCAGCGCGTCCTTGTCAATGGTCGTCGAGGCTACAAAGTACAGAACCAGGTGTTGGGTGTTGTTTTGTGTCTTCACCTCAGCAGCCACTGCGGTGACGTCTGGATACTGGGCAGCGCGTGCCTCGATTTCGCCTAACTCGATACGGAATCCGCGCAGCTTCACCTGGTTGTCTATGCGGCCCATGAATTCCAGTTCACCGTCAGCATTATAGCGTGCCAGGTCGCCCGTACGGTACATCTTGCCTGCCATAAACGGACAGTCGCCGAATTTCTCTGCAGTCAGTTCCGGACGATGCCAATAGCCGTCGGCCATCTGTGCTCCGGCCAGACACAATTCTCCGGGAATGCCCTGTGGCAACAAATTGCCGTATTTGTCGCAGATGAAGGAGAAACTGTTGGGGACAGGACGGCCGATGGGGATGTCCACATCTTTGTCCTGGTCGATGATATGATAGGAAGAGCATACGGTGAACTCCGTAGGACCATAGCCGTTGAACAGCTTGGTGGGTGTCTTCTTGACAGGTACGAATTTCTCGCCACCGAGCATGATATACTCGATGTCCAGGTCGTATTGGTTGAGCAGAGCCATACCCAGTGCGGTACTCATGGTCATACCCGTGATCTTGTTGTCACGGATGTAGGACGCCATGCTGTCCATGTCCTTATGCATGGCATCGCTCACCACATGGATGGCAGCACCGGCAGCCAGCGGATAGAACAGGTCGAACGTTGACGCATCGAACGAGAAGCTCGGATGGTTCAGGTTACGTTTGCCTGGTTGCAGCTCGAAGGCAGCGATGTTCCAGGCAGCGCAGGCACGGATGCCGCGATGGCTGACGGGAACACCCTTAGGCTTGCCAGTCGATCCGGAGGTGTAGATCATGTAGGCTGCTCCTTCCGGGGTGGCGAGGTTCAGGGTGTTGGGTGATGGGTGTTGGGTGTTGGCCTCGTCCAGATGGCATTTCGCCAGCATGTCAGCGTCAATGACAACCTGGGCACAGGAGTCCTCTATCATATACTGCTTGCGGTCTTCAGGATAGTTCATGTCGACAGGCACATAGGCAGCTCCGGCGCGCTGGATGGCGAGCACGGAAATGAAGAATTCCTTCACACGAGGCAGCATGATGGCTACGACGCTGCCCGGCGTCACACCCTTGTCAATCAATATCCGGGCAAGGGCTATGGACTGACGGTCCATTTCTGCGTACGACACCTTGCTGGTGGCGTCGACTACCGCATCGGCGTCGGGCTGTTCCTTGACGTGCTGCAGGAACATGTCTATCCACGTCTGACGCTTGTCGTAGTCCAGCTTTTCGCCCTCGGAGAGTGACAGCAGTGCCGACTGCTCCTCGTTGCTGACAAGGCTCACCTCGCTCAGGGTGTCCGCGGTGGCCATCGTCTGGGCTACGGTGGCAATGGCACGCAGCAGCTGCTCCATGTCTGACTTGCCGTAACGCATGCCGTCGTATTCGATATTGATGACATAACGGCCGTTTTCCGGATAGGTCATCACTGTAATGGGGAACTTCACCGTGTCTAAATGCAGGCGGATGACCTCGCCGTCCTCCACCTGTATGTCGTCAGACAAGCCACCCTGATAGAGGAACATCATCTCAGCATGCAGCTTGTAGTCTTCCACGATCTTGGTATAGGGATAGAAGTCTGCCTCGTAGCTGTCCTGCAACTGCTGGTGCATGGCTTTTACATAGTCGACGACAAGTCCGGACTTGACCACGGGATAGACAACAGGCAGCGTCTTGACATACATACCGACACTCTGCTGCAGTCCGGCATTGGCGGCTCGTCCGCTGCTGATGGTCAGCGTCAGTGGCGAATCCTCTCGTGAAATGCGCTGGACGACTTCCGCGAAGGCGGCCTGCAGGAAACTGCCTGCCGTGACACCCGTACGGCTGCAGAACTTGTCGATGCCGTCCATAGGAATCGTGGTCTCGACGACAGCTGACGTCACACCGTCAGCAGGTGCAGAAGAGGGATATACGGCAACACCCGACTCGCTGACCATGTCGCCAAAGCGTTTCTCTGCCTCCTGATAGCGTACTGACGTCAGGAGGTTCTGCTCGTCGAGTGCAAAGTCAAAGGCGGTATAGCGTTCCGACGTCAGTGGCAGGCCCTGATAGGCCTTCAGCACGTCAGCCAGGACAACAGCGGTGGAGATGCCGTCGAACACGATATGGTGTACATCCATCAACAGATAGGTGGCCGAGGGTGACTGGTACACCTCGATGCGATAGAGGGGTTCGTTGAAGAGGTCGAAGGGACGCAGACGACCCTGCAGCTTTTCGCTCATTTCTGCTGTGCTGTAGTCTTTGTCAAGGGTTATCAGCGACACCGTTGCAGCATCCTGGTCACGGCGCTGTTGCATCACTTCGCCATTCACCTTGGCCAGACGGGCCTTGATGTAGGCATGGGCATCAACGGCTTTCTTGACAGCTGCCACGAGTGTTGCAGCATCAAGATGGTCGAAGCGGCATGCAAACGGAATGTTGTACTGAATCGTCTCGCGGTTCATTTCCCACTCCAGGTAGATGCCCTTCTGGTTTTCTGTCAGCGGGTAGAACTCCTGCTCTTGTCTGACGGCAGGAGCCTGACTGTCGGACTGTCTGGCGGTTTCACTGGCCAGCAGGGCTATTTCGCGCACCGTAGGATGCTTGATGACCTGGGCCGTGGATACTTGTATACCCATGGAAGCATGGATTCTGGCACAGTACTTCATGGCTGTCATCGAGGTCATGCCGACAGAAACGAGGTTGGTCGTGACACCGAAGGCCGAGGTGCCCAGGATATCGGTAATGATGTCCAGCAGCTGCTGTTCGGTATCGTTCTCAGGAGCCACGATCTCCACAGCCTTCAGCTCGGGCATCGGTAATGCCTTGCGGTTGATCTTTCCGTTAGGAGTCATGGGCATGCTGTCCATCTTCATATAGACGGTGGGCACCATGTATTCGGCAAGCGACTCTGAGAGGAAGGCACGGAGCTTCTCTTCATCGATGTCTCCAGTGGCGGTATAGTACAGGCACAGGTGTTGCATGGCACCAATCTCCTTCACTTCAGCTGCCACGGCCTGGATGCCGGCATACTGACTGCTGGCATTCTCTATTTCGCCCAGTTCGATGCGGAAGCCGCGCAGTTTCACCATGCTGTCAATACGGCCACCGTATTCGAGCTCACCGTCGGCATTATAGCGTGCCAGGTCGCCAGTACGGTAAACCAGCATGTCGCCAACCTTAACAAACTTCTCGGCAGTCAGGTCCTCACGGTGCAGATAGCCCTTGGCCACCTGTGGTCCTGCCAGGCACAACTCTCCCATCACACCCTGTGGCAGGAAGTTGCCCTTCTCGTCGAGGATGAGCGACTTGGTATTGGGAACAGGACGGCCAATGGGGATGTCCGTGTCTTTCTCCTGGTCGACGACATGGAACGACGAGCATACCGTAAACTCTGTGGGACCGTAGCCGTTGATGATCTTGACAGGGGTCTTCTTGAACGGCAACATCTTCTCGCCGCCCATCATGAGGAACTGCAAGGGCAGGTCGGGGTATTCGTTGATCATCGCCATACCCAGCTGGGTACTCATGGTCATACCGGTGATGCCGTTCTCGACAATGAACGTACTCAGGAGTTTCATGTCTTTCCGGATCTCTTCTGACATGATATAGCAGGTGCCGCCTGCTGCCAGCGGAGAGAACAGGTCGTCGAGCGAGGCGTCGAACGAGAAACTGGCATGGCACGCCAGATGACTGTTCTTGTCAAGACCCAGCTCTGCTATTCTCCATGTCAGGAATGCCGACAGGGCACGATGGGGGAGCATGACACCCTTGGGCTTGCCAGTGGAACCGGAGGTGTAGATGACGTATGCCAGACGCTCCGGAAGGCTCATGTCCACTGCAGCAGTGTCTTCCGACAGGTCTGCCTGCTCAATGAAGAGCGGCTTGGTCACCGACTCGTCGATGGCCAGACCGTCTGCTGCTTGCTTCTCTTTGATGATGTCTGAAGTGGTAATCAGCATCTTTGCCTCTGAGTCTTCCAGCATGTAACGGAGACGGTCGGCAGGATAGTCCATGTCAAGCGGGATATAGGCGCAGCCTGCTTTCTGGATGGCCAGCACACTGAGCAGGAACTCCTTGCGACGTCTGAGCATGACACCCACGAAATGGTCGGGTTCCACACCGGCATTGATAAGACAATGGGCAAGGGCGTCCGACTTCTTGTCGAGTTCCTGATAGGTATAGCTGCCCTCGGCATCCACCACGGCAATGGCCTCTGGCTGGGTGGCAGCATGTTGCTTCACCATTTTCACAAAGGTGATATTGCTGTCGAAAGGCAGCTGCTTTCCGCTGCTCATGGCGAGGATGGCTTCTTCTGCCTCTGCATTCACGATCTTCACTTCGTCGAGACGGGCATCAGGATGGGCCATCATGTATTCCGCAGCAGTCTTGACGGCATCAGCAGCCATGCGGATGGTGAAACGGCTGTTCAGGGCATCGCTGCTTTCCATACGGATATCGTATTGGCCTTCGCGCTGGTAGATGACACACGACAGGTCTCCGTCAATCTTGCCCTTGGGCAGCTGTACCGAGGTGCATCGCTGGCCGTCGAGTTCGAAATACTCCTGCATGTCATAACCCTGGAAACCAAAGGATACTCCGGGCTTGATGCCAAGCTGCTGGCAGAAATGACTGAAGGGATAGACGCCATAGCGGATGGTCGACATCAGCTCACGACGGAAACCCTTGATGAAGTCAAGGACTGTATCCTCTGGGACGACGTCTGTCAGGATGGGTACGCTCTTGACGAACATACCGTATGCACGCATCAGACGCTTATCCATACGTCCGTGGTTCACACTCTCGTAGACCACCTGCTGCTCCCTCGTCAGCCTGCTCATCACCAGACTGAAGGCAGCCATGTAGAGCAGGTTGCTGCTGGTGCCGTTGTCCTTACACCACTGGTCGACAGCGTCTACAGGCATGAAGGCACTCTCGCGTATCATATTACCCAGACGGTTTCCGGGGTTGGAGGCAAGACTGATGAAGTCACGCCCTTCGAATTTCTCCTTATAATATTGCGCGGCGCGCTCGTAGTTCTCCGTGCCGAACGACTTCTGCTCGTCCTCAGCATATTCATACATGCCATATTCCGTGGGTTGCAGGCTCTCGCCATTATAGGCAGCAGGAATGTCGTAAAGGGTGATGTTGGGAGCCAGTGTCAGACCGTCGCCAATGGAATGGTGAATGTCTAACAGCAACCAGTTGAACGTCTCGGCTTCTATCATCTCTATCCTGATCAGCGGATCACCGCTGAGCAGGTCGAAGGGACGCACAAAGTCGTTTTCTATATACGACGCTGCCTCCTGATCGGTCATCGACTTCACCGGGATGGGAATCTGCATCTGCTCGTCAGCATACTGGCGGGGTTCACCATCCTCCATGATGAAACGGGTGTGCAGGGTGCTGCGCTCCTTGCAGATCCGCTCCATAGTGTCCTTCAGGCGCATAAGGTCGACTCCCTTGGGAATTTTGGAGCATGTAGGCAGATTATACTGGGTTACTGACGGATCCTTCATCCATTCCAGAAAGATACCAAGCTGTGATTGAAGAAGTGGATAAGTTTTCATATCTTGTAAATTTTATGTTCAAAGTTCAAAGAATAAAGTTCACATAGAGCATATTCTGCCCATACATATATTTATAGTCCATCTCATCGCTGAATCCGGAAACGATCTTCAGGCCCATCTGCTTCTTCTCTTCCGACAGTATCGTCGGGTTGAAGGCCTTTCCTTCATATTTCAGTGAAACGGTCACTTTGTCGTCAGTCTGTAAGATGCGCAGGTCGGTATAGTGCCCATTGTCGGCGATGCCGGAATGCTGGATGGTGTTCAGCAACAGCTCCTCCGTGCAGTTCTCTATCAGCTGGCGCTGCTCGTGAGTCAGATCAAACGACGTCAACAGCTCGGGCATCTCCTTGATGGTCGCATAGAACGTGGGAACATCGTTTTTCAGCGATACCTCATACAACTTGTTGGTCTGCTCCTTAGGCAGTAGCAATAACGGTACGAGCTTGGTCGGACGGCTCCTGAAACGCAGGAACTCCGTGATCAGGAAGACGAGGGCAAGCACCACCACACCACTGGCGGGGAAGGCATACCAGATGAAAGTGTCCTCGCTCGAACGGCCAAACAGCCACAGCAGCGTCAACAGCACGATGGGAACCTGGACGATGACCACTGGCGACAGGGCGATACGTCCCTCCATCTGAAACAGATTGGCCAGCGTCAGTATCACGCAGATCGGTGCCAGACAGCCGATGAAGATAATCACACCCGTGTTGGCCATCGCCTGCAACTCAGGCGTATTCGCACCGAAGAGTCTTGTCAGTATCCCTGGGAAAAGCATGACAAAGGCTGTCAGGACCAGCGTGATGCCAAGGATAAACCACAGACAGCGCCTCACTAAGATGCGGGTTCCCGTATAGTCCAGCTGACCATACAGGAAACCTCCCAGCGAGAGTATCGTCTGGCCAAAGCCGTTGGAAAGCATGATGCCAATCATGAGGATGTTCATACATACAGACATCACGAACATGCCGTCGTGTCCCAGTCGTCCCTGTACGATGGTGTTGATGAAGAAGAACATGAGCGTCAGCACGATGTTCGATATCAGCATGGGCATGCCCTGCAACAGGTTGGGACCTAACCACTTGGCAAAAGCCGGCTTGCCGAACTTGATATACGACTCTCTGCCGAAAAACTGTCGGCTCAGGTAAACCGTGGAAAGAAGATATGCCAGGACGGTGGCTATCGCCGAACCCTGAATACCCATACCGACGGCACCCACCAGAAGCAGGTCCAGCACCACGTTCGTCACCAAAACCAGTACATTGGCTCTCGTCACCATCAGAGGGTGTCCGTCAACACAGATACACTGGCTGAAAAACTGGTTGAGCATCATCATGGCAGACCCGCCAAACATCACCGTCAGATACGGTTTCAGCTGGGGAGCCAGGTGCTCGTCGCTGGTAAGCCACGAGGTGATGGTGTCTCCGAACAGGAATCCCGCAAAGGCAAAACAGACGCCAACTATCAGCACGGAAGTCAGCGCCGTCGACAGGATGCCGTTGACAGCTTCTCTGTCACGACTTCCCATAGCCCGGGCAGCAAGTACGGTGGCTCCTACGCCCACAAATGTACTCATGGCTGTCACAACAAGGCCCACAGGCACATAGAGGGTGATTGCCGCCAATGCGTCAGGACAGACAAGATGACTCACAATGATGCTGTTAAGCGTCGAGGTCAGCTGGCTGATGGTCATGGTCAGTACGGAAGCAAAAAGGAAATGCTCCATCGCACGTCTGATGAGATACGGGTTCCTAGTCTGGTTCATATCGTTTTTGTTTGCTTGCGCAGTATATTCTATTTTCTAGTTATTAGTATTGTTGTTTGGGGAACAAAGGTACGAAATTTCCCACACTTGTACAAGAAGGTATGGGGAATTATTTTGTTAAATAAGATTAATGGGCAAGCCTCATGTTTTTACGGGTCACCTGCATAACCGCGTGGCAAAGGTACGAAATTTCCCACACTTGTACAAGAAGGTATGGGGAATTATTTTGTTAAATAAGATTAATGGGCAAGCCTCATGTTTTTACCGCCTAACGACAAGATGGTGCTGCCAAAGCCGTTCGATAGCATCATGCCAATCATGAAGATATTCAAGCATACAGACATCACAAACATACCATTATGGCCCAGACGGTCCTGCACAATGCTGTTCATCAAATAGAACAGTACCACGAGTATCACGTTGCTAATGAGCAGGGGAAGCCCCTGTATCAGGTTCGGCCCTATATGTTTCTTGAAAGATGCAAAGCTGAAGTGGAAACGTATGTCGCTCTTCGTGCCCAACAAGTGACGGCAATGGAACAGGATGGCAATGGCATACGACGTGATGGTGGCAATAGCCGAGCCACTAATGCCCATGCCTAAAATACCCACCAGAATAAGGTCAAGCAGAATGTTACTGACGAATATCAACATGACGGATTTCGTAACGTTTATCGGAAAGCCGTCAATATCGACACACTGTCCCAAGAACTGGTTCAGCAGTGGCATCACTCCCAACCCTAACATGATGGTGAGATAGGCCTGTAGCTGAGGATGCAGGTGCTCGTCATGCGTCAGCATACTTGTTATTCCATCACCAAAGCCGAAGCCTGCAATACCCAGACAAAGTCCTGCAAAGATAAGCGAGACCAATGCAGTGGAGAGTATACCGCTGACAGCCTCCTTGTCTCGGCGACCGATAGCTTTAGCGGCAATGATGGTGGCTCCGATGCCTAAAAGTGTTCCCAATGCGGTAACAATCAGGTTGATAGGCAAATAGAGCGTCACGGCCGAAAGTGCGTCTGGACCAACTAAGTGGCTGACAATAATGCCATCCACCGTTGTGTTTAGCTGATTAATAGCCATCGTTAACACAGAGGCAATGAGGAAATTTTTCATTGCCTTCGTTGTCAGGTATGCATTTCTGCCTTCAAAGCTCATTTTTTTTAGTTATTGTTTTCCGAGTGCAAATTTAAAAAAAAAAAGAATTTGGAGAATGTTTTGAAAAAAATATAGCAGAATCATGTATTTTTTCACATCCTCGTATGCATTATTACAATCCTGACCTTGAACTTTGTTGACTTTCCCTTTTGGGCCGTCGAGCTAAACCATCGAGCTTGCTAAAGCCCGGTTGATTGAGCAAGCTCATCTACACTCGCAAAAACGCAGCCTTCCAGACATGCCAACTTCGACAGTAACTAAAGCAAAAAGACCCGCCAACTGGCAGGTCTTTCTACATTAGTATGCTCGGTAGTGCTTAATTACTCTGCAACAAGGGTGAAACGCTTGAAGTCTACAATCTTCAGCTCCTTGTCCTGCTGGGCAAGCCACTGGGAAACAGTAGCCTTGTCGCCGTCGCCGAACTGGAACTCCTGGTCAACCAGGCAGCTCTCCTTCTTGAACTTCTCGACACGCCCCTTGGCAATACCTTCGATCATCGGCATCTTCAGCTGGGCCTCACCCTCTGCCTTGGAAGTCTCGATGAGTTTACGGGCTTCGTCAGCCTGCTCCTGAGTGAGCCAGCCTTTGGACATGTTGCTCTCGATGTGATCCTCAGAATCAACGAGGTTGGGGTTGATGCCGGCCTTCTTGAGCTTCATGTCAACGTACTTCTGTACCTGCTCGAGCTTGGTCTTCTCAACAGCGGTCTTGTATTCCTCGTCGAGGATTTTCTGATCGATGCTTTCTGCATTCAGTGCCACGGGTTTCATGGCTGCTACCTGCATGGCCACCTTGTGACCTACCTCGGCAGCAGGCTTGTTGGTCTGAACCATAGTGCAAAGGGTGTGCTTGCCCATGTGGTCGTAAACCTCGATGTTGTTGCCTTCGAGAACGAGATAGCCGTCCAGTTCCATCTTCTCGCCAGTGATACCTGAACGCTGGGTGACAGCGTCCTGAACCTTCTGGCCGTCAGCCAGTACCAATTCTTTTACCTCATCAAGACTCTTGGCCTTGGCAGCAATAGCTGCGTCGAGGATAGTTCTGGTCAGGGCAATGAAGTCGGCGCCATTGGCCACGAAGTCAGTCTCGCACTTCAGGGCAATGGTGGCGGCAAAACCGTCAACAGCTTTTACGAGTACGCAACCATTTGAAGTCTCACGGTCAGAACGCTTGGCAGCAATGGCAAGGCCACGCTCGCGGAGCAGTTCCTTTGCTTTGTCGAAGTCGCCCTCGGCCTCGGTCAGAGCCTTCTTTACGTCAGCCAGACCAGCGCCAGTCATAGCGCGAAGCTTCTTGATATCGTCTATTGAAATAGCCATTTTGATTTACAATTTTACAATTTACAATTTACTATTTTTACTGTAGGCAGTAAATTAATTACTCTTCACTTTTCACTTCCTCAGCGGGAGCGGCTTCTTCGGCTACAGGAGCCTCGACAACTTCCTCTTCAGCGGCCTTGCGGGGCTTGCGAGCCTGACGGCGGGGCTTCTCGTCGATCTCTGCCTCTGCTTCAGCCTGAGCGTCAGCAGCCTTCTCGTCAGCCTTCTCGACCTTACGCTCCTCGATACCCTCGTTGATAGCGGCACAGCAGGCTCCGAGGATAATCTCAACAGAGTCCTTGGCGTCATCGTTAGCGGGAATAACGAAATCGATGTTCTTCGGGTCAGAGTTGGTGTCGACAATACCGAACACGGGGATACCTAAGCGGTTGGCCTCACGGACAGCGATCTGCTCCTTCAGGACGTCAACTACGAAGAGTGCTGAGGGCAGGCGGGTCAGGTCGGCGATAGAACCGAGGTTCTTCTCCAGCTTGGCACGCTGACGGGTTACCTGCAGCAGTTCGCGCTTTGATAGGTTGGCGAAGGTGCCGTCTGCCATGAGTTTGTCAATGTTCGCCATTTTCTTAACGGCCTTGCGGATGGTCGGGAAATTGGTCAACATGCCACCCGGCCAGCGCTCTGTTACGTAAGGCATACCAACGCTCTGAGCCTTCTCGGCGATGATTTCCTTAGTCTGTTTTTTAGTAGCGACGAACAGCACTCTCTTGCCACTCTTGGCAATCTGCTTCAATGCATCAGCAGCCTCGTCAATCTTGATGACGGTCTTGTGGAGGTCAATGATATGGATACCGTTACGCTCGGTATAAATGTAGGGAGCCATAGCGGGGTTCCACTTACGCTTCAGGTGGCCGAAGTGACAGCCGGCCTGCAGCAACTGGTCAAAATTAGTTCTTGCCATTTTTCTTTTGTTTTTTCTTTTAATTGTTTACTTTCTTTTTAATTCTTGGTGTTAGAATCAGCCGCTTTGTAGCCGTTGGCTATTGGCATTTAGCTGTTAGCCTGCGAGTCTCAGCGGTTTAGATGCTAAACAGTTCAGTATCGGTATTGGCCAATAGCTAACAGCTAATAGCCAACAACCAATATTAACGCTTACTGAACTGGAAGCGACGACGTGCCTTCGGCTGGCCCGGCTTCTTACGCTCAACCTCACGGGCATCGCGAGTCAGGAAACCATGGTCCTTCAGGTTCTTCTTGTCCTCGGCATTCACCTTGACCAGTGCACGGGCAATAGCAAGGCGGAGAGCCTGGCTCTGACCTGTGAAACCACCACCGTCGAGGTTGGCCTTGATGTCGTATTTTTCAGCAACCTCCAGCAGGTTCAGCGGCTGCTTCACCACATACTGCAGGATGGCTGAGGGGAAGTATACTTCCAGATCTTTCTTGTTGATCGTAATCTTGCCAGAACCTTCTGACAGATAAACGCGAGCTACTGAACTCTTGCGACGACCTATAGCATTGATGTATTCCATCGTTTATTATTTTAATTTTAAATTTTTACACTTTACTTGTACTGGTTGATGTCGATAGCCTTGGGCTTCTGAGCCTCATGCTTGTGCTCTGTACCCTCGTAGACGTAGAGGTTGTTCAACAGGCTACGTCCAAGAGGACCTTTGGGCAACATGCCCTTCACGGCATGCTTGATGATGCGCTCAACGCCAAACGGCTTCTTGCGAAGTTCTGCGGGGGTGTTGAAACGCTGGCCACCAGGATAACCTGTGTAGCGTGTGTAAACCTTGTCGGTCTCTTTCTTGCCGGTGAATACCACCTTGGCAGCGTTGATGATGATAACATTGTCGCCACAGTCCTGATTAGGAGTGAATGTGGGCTTGTACTTTCCGCGAATAATCTTAGCCACTTTTGAGGCGAGGCGGCCAACTACCTGATCGGTAGCGTCGATTACCACCCATTCCTTCTGTTCGCGAGCAGCTTCCTTACTAACGGAAACGGTCTTGTAACTTAAAGTGTTCATTTCTTTTAAATTTACTACTAAAAAACAGTTTTACTTAATTATAAATAATGTACGCACATAAACTCACATCCGAGGTCTAACTCCCGGCTGTTAGTCTAACGTCCGTTCCCGCAGGGATTAACTCCCTTCTGGGACTTTTGAACCAGCGATTCACGAACCGCCACGTCCGGCCAAAGACGCCGCTATTCACACTCTGATTCATGGGGATTCTAAGCCTCTCCCCAAATCGGACTGCAAAGGTACTGCTTTTCTTTCTAATTACGCGTATAATTCCTTATATTATAGCAAAGATTTATGGTTAATTAACAATTTTTACAAATTTTCCCGTCTCTGTCAGAAGCCTCTTGCCTTATTTCCGTTTAGACGACAGGCTGCCGTGTCCTTCGCGACAGGCTATTGTCGCCCTCTGCGACAGCCTGTCGTGCCCTCTGTGACAGCCTGTCGTCGCTTTGTTGGCGGGCCTTCGTCGTCTGAAAAAGCATAAAGTGGCGTTCTAAAGTGAAAAAGTTAGTGAAAAACTTGGTAGTTATGTAAAAAAGCAGTAACTTTGCACCCGCTTTTCGTGGCACATGCCCAAAGCACTGAAATAAATATAATAACAATTTAAAAAAACAAAACCAAAAAACAAATGATTATTGTACCAGTAAAGGAAGGCGAAAACATCGAGAAGGCCCTCAAGAAGTTTAAGAGAAAGTTCGAAAAGACAGGTGTTGTAAAAGAGCTCCGTTCACGTCAGCAGTTCGACAAACCATCTGTATTGAAGCGCCTGAAGATGGAGCATGCTATTTACGTACAGAAGCTGCGCGCAAGCGAAGAATAAAAAAAGTTCTCCGAAAATTTGGTGGTTTCGATTATTTTCCGTAAATTCGTTGCCGAAAACAAGATGCAACGTATATGATGATAGAAGATTTTTTGAACTACCTGCGTTATGAACGGAATCGTTCGGAGCTTACGGTGAGCAGTTACGAGCGGAGTCTGAAAGACTTCGAGTCGTATTTCAAAAATCGAGAAAGTCATCTCTCTTGGGAGTCGGTAGACTCGGATATTATCCGTGACTGGATAGAGGGTATGATGGATAAAGGCGACATGGCATCCACAGTGAACCGCTGTTTGAGTGCCGTGCGTTCCTTTTTTCGTTATGCTCTGGCGCGTGGGCTGGTCACCAGTGATCCTGCTCACCTGGTCAATGGGCCTAAAAAAAAGAAGTCGCTGCCATATTATGTCCGTGAAGCTGATATGAATCGACTGATAGATCATCCGCAGTTGTGGGATAATAATTATAAAAAGGTTCGCGCGCGTACCATTATTATATTATTCTATGAAACCGGTATCCGCTTGGCAGAATTGGTGGGGCTTAACGACGGCGACATTGATTTCTCCAAGCATCAGTTGAAAGTAACGGGCAAAAGGAATAAGCAACGTATCATTCCTTTTGGTGAAGAACTGGAAAGGACGCTTAGGCAGTATATTCAGCTGCGTGATGAACAGCCTCTGAAATTGGAGCCGGCTCTGATCCTGAACGACAAAGGACGGCGTATGTCCCGTGGACAAGTGTCGCAGACAGTCAGGTACTACCTGTCAATGGTCACTACCATGAAGAAACGGTCGCCTCATGTGTTGCGCCACTCTTTTGCGACAGCTATGCTGAACAATGGTGCAGGGCTGGAGAGCGTCCGCAGGTTACTGGGCCATGAGAGCGTTGCTACTACGGAGATTTATACCCATACAACATTCGAACAGTTGAAACGAGTATATGAGAGTGCCCATCCAAGGGCTTAACCTTATTATTTACCCTTTAATAAAAACAGGAGGTAACTATGGAAATTAAGATTCAGTCGATTCATTTCGACGCTACCGAGAAATTACAGGCGTTCATCGACAAGAAGGTCGCCAAGTTGGAAAAAACATTTGAAGATATTCAGAAGGTGGAGGTGCAGTGCAAAGTAGTAAAGCCTGCTACCGCCCAGAATAAGGAGGTGAGCATGACGGTCACCGTACCAGGAACGACGCTTTTTGTGGAGAAGGTCAGTGACACTTTTGAGGAAAGTACCGACCTCTGCGTGGACTCTATGCGTGTTCAACTGCAGAAATTTAAGGAAAAATTGCGTAACAGATAAAAAAAAGTTGGAAAAGTTTTGGTAATTAAAAAATAATGTGTACCTTTGCATCCGCTTTCCGACATTAGAGACTCTCCTTCGGGGGGCGGATGCTTAGAGAAGCCTCTTTAGCTCAGTTGGCCAGAGCACGTGATTTGTAATCTCGGGGTCGTTGGTTCGAATCCGACAAGAGGCTCGAAAGGGCTGAGGGTTAGACCCGAAACAATGACGGTCAGACTGAGTGGGGAAAGAAAAATTTGGGTGGTTTCCAGA
>Ga0265298_10001782_pt1 | contig 31509 bp, 23 predicted proteins | sample AusTroGonzalo_MG_3_FD_193486 | JGI IMG/M metagenome (GOLD analysis project Ga0265298, IMG submission 193486) | Bovine rumen microbial communities from tropical cattle in Woodstock, Queensland, Australia - Gonzalo_01 | ecosystem: Host-associated > Mammals > Digestive system > Stomach > Rumen ... | reverse complement strand
ACGTGTTTTATTTAACAAATCCTGCAATTCCGGACAGACTTTCCTTGATTTACAAGATTACAAAGGCTTAGCCATAATTCAGATTGTTTTTGAAAACGGACAGGCTGTGTCAAGGAAAGTTGTGATGCATTAAAAAAGGTGAAAATTAATTTTTAAATTCCATCAAATATCCGTATTTTTGCAGAAAATTTGAGACAAATTAAAAAATACTGATATATGATCGCAAGAGAACTTCTAAATCCGAAGAGCATCGTGGTGTGCGGTGCGTCGTCAGACATCCACAAACCTGGTGGAAAAGCTTTGAAAAACCTGCTTGAGAGCCCGTTCAGAGGCCCCGTCTACGCGGTGAACCCGAAAGAGACCGAGGTGCAGGGCGTGAAATGCTACGCCAACGTCAGTGAACTGCCACAGGTGGAATGCGCCATCCTGTGCATCGCCGCCAAGTTCTGCGCCCAGACCGTCGACGTCTTGGCAAAAGAAAAAGGCTGCAAAGGCTTCATCATCATCAGTGCAGGCTTCTCGGAGGAGAACGCTGAGGGCGCGGCCATCGAGAAACATATCGTCGACACCATCAACAGCGTCGGCGGCAGCCTGATAGGCCCTAACTGCACAGGCTTCCTCAACGTGAACTACGCAGGATGCTTCGACACCCCCATCCCGACACTCGATCCGAAAGGCGTCGACTTCATCACAGGCTCAGGCGCAACAGCAGTGTTCATCAAGGAATACGGCATGAGCAACGGACTGAAGTTCAACAGCGTGTGGGCTGTGGGCAACAGCGCACAACTCGGCATCGAGGACGTGCTGGAGCACCTCGACGAGACATTCGACCCTGTGAAGTCGAGCCACGTCATCATGCTTTACATGGAGAAGATCGGTGACCCACAGAGACTGCTCAAGCACTCACGCAGCCTCATCAACAAAGGATGCCATATCGCAGCTATCAAGTCAGGTGGCTCGGCAGCAGGCAGCCGCGCAGCATCATCACACACAGGTGCTCTCGCGACTAACGACGCCGTGGTCGACGCATTGTTCCGCAAAGCAGGCATAGTGCGCTGCCAGAACCGTCAGGAGCTGACGACAGTGTGCGGCGTGTTTATGCACCCTGAAATCAAAGGCAAACGCTGCGCGGTGATAACACACGCAGGCGGTCCGGCCGTGATGCTGACAGACGTGCTCTCAAACGGTGGCATGGAAGTGCCATCATTGAAAGAACATCCGGCAAGCCCAGCATTGCTTGAGAAACTCTTCGCAGGCTCATCGGTGGGCAACCCTATCGACTTCCTCGCTACAGGAACAGCTGAGCAGCTCGGATATATCATCGACACAGTCGAAAACGAATACACCGACATCGACTTCTCAGTGGTCATCTTCGGCTCACCAGGATTGTTCAGCAACAAAGAGGTTTACGACCTCCTCGATGCAAAGATGAAGACCTGCAAGAAGCCTATCTTCCCTGTCTTGCCTTCAATCATCAACGTGAAAGACGAGATCGAGGACTTCATCGCAAAAGGCCGCATCAACTTCCCTGAGGAATGTGTGCTCGGCAACGCTATCTGCAAGGTCTACAACACCCCGAAGCCACAGCCTGAGAACGTGGAGATGCCTAAGATCGACACCGCTCGCATCCGCAAGTGCATCGACAGCTGCGAGAACGGCTACATCGGTCCGGATAAGATTTACGAACTGCTCGACGCTGCAGGCATCGCACAGAAGCAGATCCGCGTCGTCGACAAGAAACAGCAGGCACTCGACTTCGCCAACCAGGTGGGTTATCCGCTCGTGATGAAAGTCGTGGGACCAGTCCACAAGTCAGACGTGGGCGGCGTGACTTTGAACGTGCGCGACATCGAGACCGTCGGCAAGGAGTTTGACCGCTTGATGGCCATCAAAGACACCTACGCAGTGGAGATGTACCCGATGCTTGACGGTACTGAGGTTTACATCGGAGCCATCCGCGACAAGAAGTTCGGTCATCAGGTGTTCTTCGGCTTGGGCGGCATCTTCATCGAAGTGTTGAAAGACGTTCAGAGCGCATTGGTGCCAATCTGCGCTGATGAGGCTAAGGAAGCCCTCTCCCACCTCCGTGGATACAAGATTTTACAAGGCGTCCGCGGCCAGCAGCCAGTCAACGTCGATATCTACGCCGAGCAGATTGCGAGAGTGGCGGCATTGGTGATGGCAGCCCCTGAGATCGCCGAGATGGACCTCAACCCGTTGCTTGGCAACCCGAAAAACGTGGTGGCGGTCGACGCACGTATCAGAATCGAGAAATAATGAAAAAGTCAGATTATATCACAATCATAGCGATAGCCGCGGTCATCTGCGGCTTCGCTTTTATCCCGGGAGCCTGGGACTGGTTTATCCGTAACACCAACAACCACGGCCTCCTGATGAGTTTCTTCAAGTTCGCCATTTTGGGCACATTCGGCGAGATGCTCTCGTTGAGAATCAGAGAAGGCATCTACCTGAAAAAAGGCTTCGGACTCATCCCGAAAATGCTCGTCTGGGGCGTGTTAGGCGTGGTCATTGCTTCCGCGATGACGATTTTCAAGACCGGAACGGTGGTTTTGCTCGACAAAGGCTTCCACTTCGACGGGAAGGCAGCAACATGGTTTACAGGCAGCCTAAGCTGGGGCAAATTCTTCGTGGCTTTGTGCGTCAGCGTACTGATGAACACCCTGTTTGCGCCAGTCTTCATGACATTCCACAAAATCACCGATATCCACATCGCTGAGACAGGTGGCTCGTTGGCGTGCTTCTTCAGCAGCCCGCTCAACATCCAGCAAACCTTGGCCGAAAAAATCAACTGGAACATACAGTATGGCTTCGTTTTCAAGAAGACGATACCGCTGTTCTGGTATCCGGCACACACCATAACATTCTTATTACCTGGCACTTACCAAGTGTTGTTTGCCGCAGCGTTGGGAGTGGCGCTGGGAGTGATTCTTAGCATCAAGAAGTAGCACTCTGTCATTTAGAGCGAAACGAAGTGTAGTAGAGAAATCTCCGGCATTTGATTCATTAGAATTCATTTGTCGGAGTTTTATTCGCTTTAGGCGAATGCTTTCGCTTCGCTCAGGTCTCCATTCCGCTTCGCTCCAGTCGAAATGACAAAAAAAATTAAAATTTTTCATTTTTTTCTTGCTATGTAAAAAAATTGTTGTATTTTTGCAGTGTATTAGATGACTAGTACAGCATAAAAATTAACAACAAATATTATATAACATGATTAAAATCAACAACTTAGACTTTGCGTACAAAAACACGCAGGTTTTCAGAAGAATCAGCCTCGAGTTCGAAAAGGGCAATATCTACGGACTCTTGGGCGAAAACGGCGTCGGCAAGACCACCTTATTAAAATTAATATGCGGTCTGCAGAAGCCACAATACGGCGAGATCACCGTCGACGGTTTTGTCCCATCGATGCGTCAGCCGGAATTCCTCCAAAACGTGTATTTCCTGCCTGAGGAAGTGATCACCGAGGACACCACGCCGGAGAAGTTCATCCAGAAAACAGGCGTTTTCTACCCTCGCTACGATTTCGACCTTTTCAACAAACTGATGAAGGAGCTTGAGGTCGATCTTACAAAGAAATTCAACGAGTTATCGCATGGCCAGAAGAAAAAAGCTTTGCTCGCCTGCGCCTTGTCGTTGCAGACCGACTATCTGTTCCTCGACGAGCCCACCAACGGTCTCGACATCCCTTCGAAGGCCTTGTTCCGCAAGGTGATTTCGCAGTATTGCAGCGACGAGACCACTGTCATCATCTCCACACATCAGGTGAAGGATGTGGAAAACCTCATCGACCCTATTGTCATCCTCGACCGCGACGACGTGTTGCTCAACGCCAGCTTCGCCAAGATCACTGAGAAGTTTTTCTTCGAATACGGTCCTGAGAGACTCGACAACGCCTACTACACCGAGATGCTGCCAGGCGGCTACATCAACGTGATGCGCAACGTCAACAACGAAGAGAGCAACGTCAACATTGAGGCGCTGTTCAATGCAGTAATGAAGAATAAAGAACAAATCAAAAACTTAATGAAATGAACAACACATTAGATTTCAACAGATTAGGAAAGGTCATCAAGCATGATGGCGCCAGCTTTGCACAGAATCTCGGCTTGGCTCTTATAATTTTATGGTCCATTCCGTTGGTAATATGGCTCTTCAGCAGTCTTACACCAGGTAACGACCATATCGACCCATACTCACGTATCAGCATCATCAGCACGCTGGGCACAATCCTTTTAATCATGGCGCCTGCAAGACTTTACAAATACTGTAACGACAGCCGTCAAGGCATAGGATACGCCATGATGCCGGCATCATCGCTCGAAAAATTCCTCAGCATGGTGTTTTACTGCGTCATCGTCGCACCTATTATATATTTGGCTGGCGCACTTGCCATCGACTCGATTCTGTCGGTTCTTGGCGGGCCATACGAAGGTTTCGCAATTTCCGATTATTTCAACATTCTGTCACAGTTAAGAGACACGTTGAGACATAATGCTATGATGAGTGACGATGGTTGTACATTACTTCTGAGTTGCATATCACCGACGACCATCGTCCTTTCAAAAATCTTGAGCATTTTAACCTTGTCGTCGATTTTCATGTTCGGCAATATGGTGTTCAAAAAGCATAAAACCGGCAAAATGATTGGTGTCCTGATACTTCTTTTCATCATTATCATGATAATCATGGTCAATTATGTTGTAAATCATGAAGATCAGATCTCAAGATGGTTCAGATATGTGGACGAGGAAGAAGCCAAATACGTCATCATACGTATAATAATAACCCTGAAAAATGTATCACTCATTTTCTCAGCCGTCGTTTCGGTGGTGATGCTGTGGCTCACTTATTATAAAATTAAGACTCAAAAATATTGATTATGATGGATTTTAATAAAAACAAGCCGATATATCTGCAGATTTGCGACAACATCTATGAGCGCATTCTGAGCAGTGAGTTCCAGAGCGGCGAGAGGCTTATGTCGGTACGCGAGCTTGGGGTGGAACTCGGGGTGAACCCCAACACTGTGATGAGGTCGTTCGAACGCCTGCAGAACAAGGGCATCATCGCCACAAAACGCGGCATCGGCTTCTACGTATGTGAAAATGCCCGCGAGATGATTCTCGAAGAACAGAAAAAGGAGTTTATCGAGAATGACATTCCTGAGTTCTTTAAGAAAATGGAATTGTATGGGATTTCTTTTGAAGATTTAACAAGGTTAAAAGATAATAGATAAAAGTTAAAAGAGATGAAAAGATTTTTATTAGCATTAGCTATCTTGTTGAGCGTCAACATCGCGAATGCTCAACTGAAAGTCAAGACCACGAAGCTTGACAACGGATTGAAGGTGGTGATGTGCGAAGACCACAGCACTCCTAAGGCCTACGGCGCTGTGTATGTGCACGCCGGAAGCAAGAACGACCCTGCCGACGCCACAGGCATGGCCCACTATTTCGAGCATATCATGTTCAAAGGCACCGACAAAATCGGAACCATCAACTGGGAAGCCGAGAAGGTGTATCTCGACAGCATCGACATCATGTACGACAAGTTGCATGAGACCGCCGATGTCGAGGCCCGTGCCGCTATCCAGCATAAAATCAACGAGTTATCAATAGCATCGACTGATTACGCCATCCCTAACGAGGTCGATGTGATACTCACCAAGATGGGCGGCACCGGCTTGAACGCAGGCACAGCCTACGATCAGACGATGTATTACAACACCTTCCCTGCCAATCAGATCGAGAAATGGATGGACGTGTATGCCGAGCGTTTCCGCTACCCGGTGTTCCGTCTCTTCCAGAGTGAGCTTGAGACTGTCTATGAAGAGAAAAACATGTACGGCGACGAGCCTATCAACGCAGCAAAGGAATATATGTTCGAGCAGATCTTCGGCGAGCATCCTTATGGACGTCCTATCATCGGCTTGACGGAGCACCTGAAGAACCCTCAGACCAGCAAGATGCGCGAGTTCTTCAACACCTACTATGTTGCCAACAACATGACTCTCATCCTCGTAGGTGACTTCAACATCGACGAGGTCGAGCCTATGGTGGCCGAGAAATTCGGCACATGGCGCAGTGGCGAGATTCCTGCACAGCCGGAATACAAACTGCCTGAATTCAAAGGCCAGACCATACAGGACGTGCGTCTCACTCCTGTCAAGATGGGTATCTTGGCATGGAGAGGCGTAAAAATCTCCGACCCAGACTACCTGCCGCTCTCGATAGCATGCAACATTTTCAGCAATGGCGAGACAGGCATCATGGACAAAGAGATTATCGACGGCAACATCATGGCATCCATGCTCTTGCCTCTCTCACTCGAAGACTACGGCGCCAACATCATCATCTACGTCCCGAATCTCATCGGACAGTCACACGAGAAAGCCGAAGACATCGTTTTAGCATCTCTTGAAAAACTCAAAAACGGTGAGTTCAGCGACGAGCTCTTCGAGGCTATCCGCGTCAACATGTTGCAGGACCGCATGCGTGATGTCGAGAGCTTGGGCAGCCTCTCAAACCTCTTCCTCGAGCTCGAGATGCGCGGCATGACATACGATGAATATCTCGCTGAGACAGAACGCATCAAGACACTCACCAAAGCAGAAGTGGTGAAGATGGCCAACAAGTATTTCACCGAAGACTTCCTCGACATCCGTTCGAAGATGGGCTTCCCTGAAAAAGACAAGGTCGACAAGCCTAACTGGAAGCCTATCGAGGCCAAGAACACCGACGCCAAGTCAGACTTCGCAATAATGATTGAGTCAAAGCAGGTTCCTGAAGTCAAACCGCAGGTCATCCAATTCGGCAAAGACGTCGAGATCACCAAGGCCAACGACTGTTTCACCTTGTTCTCGACGAAGAACCCTTACAACGACATCTTCACTATGGATGTTGAATACAACCACGGCACCATCGACGACCATGACCTCAGCAGAGCCCTCAGCTATATTGAGTTACAGGCTTCACAGACAAAGAGTTACGAAGAGTTAAGCCTTGCTTTCCAGAAAATCGGAGCTTCGGTGTATATGACCACCACACCATCACATACAACCTTACATATCACAGGTTTTGAAAAAGATTTAGACATGATCTTAACTCTTTGCGAAGAGAAATATTTCACTCCAGCCAACGACGAGAGCAAGAAAAACATCTTGATCGACAACGAGAAGATGGAAGACAAGAGTAACAAAGAAGACGCTGCGGTATGGGGTGATGCAGTCTATGACTATGCGTTATACGGCGACAATTCTTACTATTTAAGAAAGACTCCGCTCAAGCAATGGAAGAAACGCACTGGCGCTGAGCTCCTCAACGAGGTGAGCGAGGTGTTCAACTACAGCGGCAGCATATATTACGCTGGAAACAATGAGAATCAAGAGGTTATAAAAGCTTTAACCAAACACGGATTCATCAAAGACGATGCCATAAAAGCCCAAAAGAAGTACTTGAAAGAAGCTCAATTCACCAATAATCAGATATTTATGGCTTCAAACAAGAAGTTCCGCCAGAGCAACATCTACATGCACGTGTCAAGTGATGAGCTCGACGAGTATTACAAAGCCGTCTCTCAGGTGTTCAACAAATACTTCGGTACCGACATGTATTCAATTGTGTTCCAAGAGATTAGAGAGTTCCGCTCACTGGGTTACACAGCATACGGTTACTTCAACTATGATGCTCTTAACAGAAAGCCCGGCTACTTGTTCACATACCTCGGAACGCAGTCCGACAAGACTGTTGAAGGCATCACCACCTTGCGCGGCCTCATCACCGACATGCCGACACGCCTGGAGAAATTCAACGCCTCAAAAGACGCTTTGATCTTGTCGCGCGCCTCCAACTACGTGACATTCCGCAACATGCCGAGCACTGTCGGATCATGGATTGAACAGGGTTACAGCAACGACCCAAGAGTCGATATGACGAACACCATCAGAAAAATTGAATATCAAGATGTTCAGGATTTCTATGAGAGATTCGTGAAGAACCGTCCAATCGTCATCATGATGTCGGGCAACGGCAAACAAATCGACATGAAGGCTCTTGAGCCGTTCGGCGAAGTGAAGAAACTTAAAGAAAAGGATATTTTCAGATAGTTTTCCACACATCATTTCGAGTGAAGCGAAGCGGAATCGAGAAATCTCATTCAATTATTTGAGATTTCTCCACTCCCTTCGGTCGGTCGAAATGACGGTTACCTAAGAATAACTTCTGCAGCTTTGATGGCTTCCGGGGTTATTTTATCATTGGAAAGCATTTTAGCGATTTCAGTAACACGTTCATCGTGAGACAGTTGTCTGATGCATGAACGTGTTTTTTCGTTGTCTTCGTCTTTGTAGACAAAGAAATGGCTCTTGGCTTTTGATGCAATCTGAGGAAGATGTGTGATTGACACAACCTGCAGGCTCTCCCCCATTTTCTGCATGATATCGCCCAGTTTCGAAGCCACCTCACCCGAAACGCCAGTGTCGATCTCATCGAAAATCAAAGTGGGGATGTAGTTGCTTTCGGCCGCCACTGCTTTGATAGCCAACATCAGACGAGAGAGCTCGCCACCTGAAGCCACGCGGGACAGCTCGTCAGGTAGGACTCCCTTATTGGCAGAGAACATGAAACGGACATTATCCCTGCCCTTCTCCGAAAACTCAGATTTATCTGATAACTCTGTGATTTCAACCTCGAAAACACCATGAGGCATCTTCAGCTGGCGGATAATCTCAGTGACTGATTTCTCAAAGGAAAGCTTCACCTTTTTACGTCTATCCGACAGATTATCAGCAAGTTGCGAAAGTTCTTTCTCGCATTTTTTAAGCTCCTGCTCCTTTTTGGCGATTTGTTCGTCGATATTTGAAAAATCTCCAACTTTTTTTTGAAGATCTTCGCGGATCTTAAGCAAATCGGCGTAATCATTCACATGATGTTTCATCATCAGGCGCTGCAGCAGGTCGAAACGCTCCTGAAGCTCATTCAGCGACTCAGCATCAAACTGGGTGCTGTCTTGCAGCGAATCAATGTCGTGTGCAATGTCTTTGAGCTCAATCTTTGTCGATTCAAGGCGTTCAAGATACTGTTCTGCCTCAGGAACAAACCGTTTCAGGTGCTCCACATTCGACTTCAGCACGTTCAGCTGGTCGAGGATCGAAACCTCTGATTCTTGAAGCAGATTGGTCGATTGCGCCAACAACGTTTTCACCTCCTCGGCGTTCTCCAGAAGCTCCAAACGCTGGCTAACCTCTTCATATTCACCGTCTTGCAGATCGGCTTTCAGTAACTCGTCGAGTTGGAATGTGAGGAAATCGTTCTCTGCCACGTTTTTCTGAGCCTTATCGCGAAGCGATTTTAACTCATTTTTTAACGCCACATATTTATGGTAAACTCCTTGATATTCAGCCAGTAACGCATTGTTATCGGCAGCATTGTCGATTATCTCAAGTTGAAAATTGGCATTGGTCAGAAGCAGCGAGTCGTGTTGTGAATGTATGTCAACCAATTGATTGCCCAGCTCTTTCAGCTGTTGTGCGGTCACTGGTGTGTCGTTGATGAAAGCTCTCGACTTTTTTGTAGGCGACAGCTCGCGTCTCAGTATCAGTTCCTCGTCAAAATCGAGGTCATTTTCCTCAAAGAAAGGCTTAAAACGTTCATTATCAACGACAAATGTAGCTTCTACGGCACATTTTTTCGATTCGTCGAGCATGATGCTTGTGTCGGTACGTTCGCCGAGCACGAAGCCCAAGGCGCCGAGCAGAATTGATTTTCCTGCTCCCGTCTCACCTGTAATAACGCTAAACCCATCATCAAAAGATATTGATAATGAGTCGATTAACGCGTAATTACTAATGGCGAGATGTTTTAACATTTCAGTTAAAATCGTGGTTTTGAGTTCAGCACTTCTTCATATTCCTCGGCGTGTGCCGGGTCAACTTCGCGCAAGATATTGATAGCCTTGGTCTTCTCCTGCATCGGGCCGTCGGAATAGATGTTTTTCCACTCCTCGCGTTTTGTGTCGTTCAGAATCTGTATGAAATACAGGTTTGACTTGGCGTTGTAAGCGGTTTTCACGTAGTCGAGTGATTTTGTTATGGCTGTACGACCGTTGTCGACCTTGCCGTTGCCCATCACGTCGAGTCCAAGTCGGTGATATTCATACATAAACTGACGTAGCGAGCGGTATGCCGGGTTGGTGTAGCTGTCGAGCAGCCAGTAACGGTTGCGGTAGCTATCGAATGCCTTCCAGCCGCCTTCAGCAGCGTTTTGTGCCTGCGTGACGATCTGGGAGCACATATTGAACATGTCGTCACCACCATTCATCCCGAAGGTGTCGAGATATATTCCGAGGCAGTAATAGCCGTAAAACGCGAGTATATGCGTCAGGTTCGACGTGAACGAATTCTCGTTGAAGTCGAGCGGCTGTTCATCGATATATGAAATGGATATATCATTGTCGACGATGTTCAGAAGTGGCGTGTTGTAGCTCGATTTGTACACCGGACGGCGCAATGCCACGTTCATTTCTCCATCAATATTGTTGCCGTCGCGGTTTTTCACCACCAGCACAAGTGAGCCCTCGATGCGTTCATTCTCCTCGAACTTGATGTTGGTCCAGATTCGTTGGTTCATGAAGGTCATGATGCTCTCTTTCAGAGACTCATAGATACGCTGGTCGGTGCCCGACACCTGTGCGGTGTTGATTTGTACGGTGAAATTGAGTTCCTGAGCGTTCACTTTACCAGCAAACACACAGAGAACCAACAATATCGCGAGAAATATTTTTTTCATAATGCTATTTTTCAAGTGATTGATACACAACGTTCAAGATATCGTTTGCCACCTCGTTTTTCGGCTTAAGTTCAAAGTCGATGACTTTGTCGTCTTTAGTGATGATGCTCACTTTGTTGGTCTTTGTCTTGAATCCCACGCCTGCCTCGTTCATGATGTTAAGCACAATCATGTCGATATTCTTGGTGTGCAGCTTCTTCTTGGCGTTCTCGATGCCGTTTTCTGTCTCGAGGGCAAATCCCACGAGCATTTGACGGTCGGTTTTGTTCTGACCGAGAGTCTTCAGGATGTCGTCAGTCTTGACGAGTTTGAGTATCATCTCGTCGTTGTTCGGGTCTTTCTTAATCTTCTGATCGGCAGTCACTTCCGGACGGAAATCGGCCACTGCGGCGCTCAGCACGGCTATGTCGGCACGTTTGAATGCCGCTGTCGTGGCGTCGTACATCTCTTTTGCTGATGTCACTGGCACGACTTGTATGTTGGCTCTTTCCGGGCGTATTGCTGACGGGCCGAGCACCAGTGTCACGTCGGCACCCTGGTCGGCGAAAGCGCGTGCCACCTCGATGCCCATGAGTCCTGAGCTGTGGTTGCCGATGAAACGTACCGGGTCGATGGCCTCGTATGTGGGGCCTGCTGTCACGAGCACTTTCTTACCGGCGAAACGCTGTTTCTTCTGGAAAAACTCCTTGATACGGTTGAAAATCTCCTGAGGTTCCTCCATCCTGCCCTCGCCGCACAGTCCCGACGCAAGCTCGCCCGACGACGGCGCGATGAAACGGTATCCGCGGCTGATGAGAGTGCGGATATTGTCCTGTGTGGCCTGATGCTTGTACATGTCGAGGTCCATCGCTGGAGCGAACATTATCGGGCATTTTGCCGACAGACATACGGTCAGCAGGTAGTTGTCGGCTATGCCGGCCGCCATCTTGGCTATGCTGTTTGCCGATGCGGGAGCTATCACGAAGAGGTCGGCCCACAGTCCCAGCTCCACATGGCTGTTCCACTTGCCGGTCTCGGGGTCGAAGCCTTTCGATAAAACGGGCAAACCACTCAACGTTGAGAGCGTGAGTGGTGTGACGAAGTCTTTTGCCGCGTCGGTCATCACGACCTGTACCTCGGCGCCTTCTTTCTTGAGCAGACGCACCAGAAGCGGTATCTTGTAGGCGGCGATGCTTCCCGTGATTCCTATCAGGATTTTCTTTCCAGTGAGCATTGTTTAGAAGTCACCCTCGTTTTTCTTGTTAGGATTGCGGTAGTAAAGCTCGTCGTTGAGGAACTCCTCGATGGCGATAAGGGTCGGCTTTGGCAGCTTCTCGTAGAACTTGGCAACTTCGATCTGTTCCTTGTTCTCGAAGACCTCTTCCAATGAGTCGTTCTGCGAAGCGAACTCCTCAATCTTCTTGTTGAGTTCCTGTTTCTCCTCAGTCGCTATCTGGTTGGCTCTCTTCGAAAGGATTGCCACTGTTTCGTAAATATTACCTGTTCCGACATAGAACTGGTCTTTCTGACGTGTGATAGCGGTTGTTTCCGCCTTGACTTTTCTGAAATCTATCATTTTTATTTATTTGATTTTGTAATTTTCCAATTTCTCTCTGATTTTCTTTACTGTAGGCTCCAGTTTCGCGATGTATTCGCTGTCGGGATACACGTAGCAAAGGGTGTTGTATTTCTCCAGAGCCAGTTCGTAACGCTCGCGCTGTTTCGCCCTGACGCTGTTTTCGGCATAACGGTAATAGTTGATAACCATATTGTTAAGAATCTCCTCACGGTATTTTGTGTTAGGATAATCCTTAAGATAGGCCTCATAGCTCGTTATTGCCGCCTGATACTCTTCCATCTTAAAATAGAGCCTGCAGATGTCGTATTCTTTCTCTTCGAGTTTTGTGCGCAGCGTGTCCATCTTGCCGTTCACATCCGCCACGCGCTCGCTGTTCGGATACAGATCCACGTAGTTTTGGAATTCCTTGAGGGCTGTGTAGGTGTCCGACTGGTCGAGAGTCATCTTCGGCGACATCCTGTAATAGCAGATAGCGCTCTTGTACATGGCTTCTTCGGCTTTTCTCGACAAAGGATAACGTGTCACAAAACGTTTGTAATAGCTGCTTGCGATGTAATAGTCTGACTTATTGAAATAACACTCAGCCGTGAGGTAAGCGATGTTCTCGCCCTCAGGCTTGTTGCGGTAATACGCCTGCAACACGTCGAAAAGCTGCAAGGTGCGGTCGTAATCCTTTTTTTCGTAATACTTCAACGCGGCCTCGTACTTCGCCTCGTTGTCCGTCCCCTTGAGCAATTTGTTGTATTTGCTGCAGGATACGCATCCCAGCAAACATATTATTACCGTTAAGAAAAACCTATTTCTATGCATGCTGCAAAATTACGCTTTTTTTAGCTATCTTATTTATTATTTTTTATTTAATAACAAATTTCTTTAGATATTGTTGTCCGTCGCAGTCAATTTTTATGAAATAAATGCCCGATTCTATATCAGAAACATTGATTTCCAATGCATTAGCAATTTCTCTCACGACCTGTCCCTGAAGATTCACAATCATCACGTTGAGATTGGTGTAGTTGCCGATGCCCTCGATATTGACTGTTGTTGAAGCAGGATTCGGGTATAAAACCACGCTGTTTGCGTTGAATTCTTCAACATTATCATTATTGGTGACCACAAACGACACTGTTGCGCTAACCGACTGTGAGCCGTCGCTGACTGTCACGGTGTAGGTGTATTCGCCGGTCTCAGTTGCTGTAAACACCGGGTTCTGTGCTGATGCGTTGTCGAGGTTTGTAGCTGGGGTCCAGGTGTAAGTGTATGACTCTGAGCCGCCTGTAGCTGATGCATACAGATGGTTTGTCTCGCCCACGTGAACAGCGTCGTGTTCGGCGTATGCATAGGCTTCCAAAGGATATGAGACGCCGATGCAATAGACGTGTGCCGCCCATCCTGTCTTGTTGACACCGCCGTCGGATGTGAACACAAATGTCAAAGCACCATCGGCATTAGTTGCCGTCACTGTTCCTGGAGTGTTACCACCGCTATATTGTCCGATCTGTGTTGCAGAAGCTGATGTTCCATCGTAAATATACAGGAAATCCCAGTCGGCTTCTAACTCAAAAGACTGGAATGCCACCTCGATAATGCCACCCGCTGTTGCAGGCAAGAATGTCATCGTCAGATTCAGGTTGTTGGAATAGTTGGAATTCGGGCCGCCGTTATCGTAAAACATTGCATCACAAGTGGTTACAGTGGCGTTCGCCATGTTATAAGCTTCCACTACAGAGATGTAATTCGGCATGTATTTGGTATTTGACTCGCCGTTGGCGTTGGTCACTGTGAGACGCACTCCGTATGTGCCGGCCGTGTTGTATGTCACTGTAGGATTCAGATCGGTCGATGTGGCTGGTGTGCCGCCTTCAAACTCCCAGTTCCAGCTCACGAGCTGTGCACCCCATGAGTTGTCGGTGTAATGCACTGTACCGCCGATGTTCACTGCTGTAGCATCGACCACAAAGTCAGCGACGATGCCCTCGAGTGCCACCATCTGTGCATCGATAGTAATAGCCTCATTGTCAGCCACTGTCACCTGTGTCTCGTAAGCCTCATAGCCGTTCTTGGTGATTCTCACGTTGTAAGTGCCAGCCTTGACAGGACGGTGGAAATCGCCAGCAGGAAGTTGTGTCGTCACTGTTGAATACTGGTCGTCGTGACCCACGATAGTAACTGTTGCGCCACCTATCGGAGCCTTCGACTCAGCATCGACCACTGTGCCATGGATACCGTTCAAAACCTGGTTCATGAAAGCAAACAGCGAGTTTTTGTTGATGTTCCAGAAGTTTGGCATCTGGCTTGCTGAAGGGCATTTTGTATCTGAGCACTCGATCGTCAACTCACGGCATTCGGCATAGCCGTTCATGTAGTCCTGACGACCGCCGCCAATCATATACCATTGGGCACCGTTAGTGACACCATTGTTGTAATCTGTCATATAACCCGAGCTCACCTGATGGCAAAGGTCGGCATATTCATGTGAGATGAGTTGATACCAAGCATCATCAGCGTGAAGTGTGTAGGTGTTGTCCCAAGGATAGTTCATGACTTCAGCGCCGCCGTGGTAGTTGGCACCCATCACAAAGCTATTGTCCTGTGCAAACTGCATAAACCATTCTGTCTCTTGCTGATATGCATTTCCATCAGGATGTGGGCCGCCGTGAGGATCAGCGTAGTTACGGTTCATATCGACACCGTTGCCATTGGCACGTGTAGCGCCGTTCACAGTGTTGTTGCCGCCATGATATGTACCGTCAGGGTTGGTGTTAGGGCCAACATAAAGGTCAATGTTTTCCAACACGTTGGCGCACTCCGGAAGTGTAGGATTTTCAAGGATATAGTCAATCATACGGAGCATCAGCATCCAACCCGTTGTCTCGTCACCATGGATTGTCGAGGTGTACAAAAACTTAGGTTTTCCTGCGCCTGAGCCGTTGTTGATATGTGCAATCAAAATCTTACGGTTGCTCGGGAGAGTGCCGAGTTCGATGATTTCGCATTTGTCAGGATGGTCGGTTGCAAACTGATACATCATGGCTTCGTAAGCTTCGTATGTCGGGTACTGATCCCAGTCGTAGGCTGCGCGGTTGTTGCCGTCCCACATCTCAGCCTCAAACATCATTGAAGGAGGTGTCTGAAGTGTGATTTCGTAACCCATTTTCTGGAATTCTGCAAATTCCTTGTTGTTTGCGTAAGCTGTGACGACATTGCCGTCGACGCGGTCAACTGAAATCGCATGAGCTATCTGCTGCAGATTGTCGTTGCCGTTTAGTTCAAAAGTGAAATAATACTCATTGCGATCCTGCATGAGCTGTTTAAGGTTCTTTTCTTGTGCTGTCAATCCCAATGACAGTAACAAGCAAACGATTAATAAAAGTTTGTTTCTCATTGTAATATTAAATTTTAAATTTATTTCAAATTGTTATCGTATTCAATTTCAATATCTTGACGGACATTGTCGCTCACTGGCACCAATGGAAGTCTCAAAACGTTTTTGCACAATCCGTTGTGGGCCATAAGGGCTTTTATGCCTGCAGGATTGCCGTCGGCGAATATCAATCCGTTCATTCTCAGCATCTTATAATGCAATGGAAGTGCTTCTTTCTCTTTATCTTCGAGCATCAGGTGCACCATCTTGCAGAATGGCTTCGGGTAGCCGTTGGCAGCCACCGAGATGACGCCTTTTGCGCCCAGTGCCATCATAGGCTGTGTGATGCCGTCGTCACCTGAAAGCACAGTGAAATCTGACGGTTTGTCACGCAAGATTTCCATGATCTGCTGCAGGTTGCCCGACGCTTCCTTCACCGCAATGATGTTAGGATGGCTTGCCAACTCGACCGTTGTGGCCGCTTGGAGGTTCACTCCCACCCTGCCTGGCACGTTGTAAAGTACCACAGGCACTGGTGACACGTCGGCGACATGCAGAAAATGCGCTTTCATGCCGCGTTGGTTTGGTTTGTTATAATATGGAACGACGCTCAGAATGCCGTCAATTCCCTTAAAATCTTGATTTCTAATGCCATCGATAAGTGCAGAGGTGTTGTTTCCGCCCATGCCGAGCAATATCGGGCAGCGTCCGTTGGCAGTCTCGATGATGGTTTTCGTGACTTTTGCCTTCTCCTCAGCGTTCATCGTGGGGGCCTCAGAAGTGGTTCCGAGAGCCACTAGGAAATCGGCATCATTTTGCAAAGTAAAGTCGACAATATTCCTTAACGACTGATAATCAACAGAATAATCGTCGTTAAACGGAGTTATCAGCGCGACTCCAGTACCTATAAACGGGTTAATTTTCATCTTTTTCCAAATAACATTGACAGATAAACGTGTAATATCTCAATTTTATTGACTATGTCATCAGTTTTTTTCGCGTCGATCACCATGTCGTAAAATTTTGTCGCACGGCGGCCGAAAGTGACTCTGAACGTGGTGTTCACCAACGACAAAACGTACTGTCGTGTCAGCAGATCGTCAGATGTTGGGGTAAAATCGACAACCATGTCAAACGACAGGCTCGTCAGCGATTCTTTTTTATCCTGTTTCATCAGGCCCCAGAAGCTGTAGTCTTCTTTCTGGATAAAGAGGTGACGGTCGGACTGCAGAACGTCTTTTGGCAGTGTGTGCACGTGGGCTATCAGCGTAAGTCGTTTCAGGTTGAACAGCTGATTCACTGTCGCTTCGATCTCTTTATGGTGTTTGAACTGTTCTTCGTCGAGCAATAGTGCAACTGTCGGGTATTTTGTGATATCCGGAAGTATGCATTGTTTCTTCCTTTTCAGGAAGCATATTATTGCACGCCGTCTGAAAAACCTTACAACAGTTTTCATCATTCTGATGCCATACTCAACAAATTTGCAAAAATACGAATTTTATCTGAAATGCAGATTATTTTTTCTTCATTTGCGATGATTTTTTTATCTTTGCAGCAATTTTTGAAAGCTATGATGAAGATCACTGTTTTAGGTTGTGGCACCTCGCAAGGTGTTCCTGTAATCGGCTGCAATTGCGACGTTTGCCGCTCCACCGACCCTCGTGACAAGCGTCTGCGCACGTCTATTCTCATCCAGACAGAGCAGACCACTATCTGTGTGGATGCGGGTCCTGATTTCCGTCAGCAGATGCTGCGCGAGAACGTGCAACACCTCGACGCGATTCTTATCACGCATCAGCACAAGGATCACATTGGAGGACTTGACGACGTACGCTCGTTCAATTTCCTTCAGAACATCTCGATGCCGATTTACGCGTCACCGGAGGCGCAGGAAGAAATCAAACGCGAGTATTCGTACGCTTTCGTCGAGAAAAGCAAGCTCTACCCTGGTGCCCCGACTTACAACCTTATCGACATCGAGGACAACAAGCCGATCATCATCAATGAGTTGACAATCGAACCGATACCGCTTTTGCATCTCAAGATGTTATGTTACGCCTTCCGTATCGGCAACTTCGCATACGTCACCGATTTCCATTACATCTCCGAAGAGAGCATGCGCAAACTTGAAGGTGTCGAATATCTCATCATCGAGGCATTGCGCCACGAGAAGCACTATTCGCATATCAGTTTGGCGGAGGCCATCGAGATCGCACAGCGTTTGAATGTCAAGAAAGTTTGGTTCACCCACATCAGCCATACCATGGGCAAGGCTGCAGATGTTAATAAGACTTTGCCGTCCGGCATGATGTTAGCCTACGACGGCTTGAGTTTCATTATAGAAAACCACTAAACTCACGCGGTCGTCCTCGTCGAAGCTGAACGCCTGGTCGTAAACGAGGTAGTAAGGTCTTCCTTTCTTTGTTATATGGATTCCCGTAAAACAGTCGAAGTCGAAGCCTTGTCTCTCAAGATACTGTTTGGGCACCGAGGTCCGTCCCGATGGGTTGATTGACCTCATTATCCCGCGGTTTTTCAGCAGTTTCTTGTTGACGGTACGTATAAAAGTCATTTGCTCGCTGTTGATTCTGTAATAGAAATTGTTTCTACACTTGTCGTCGCAAAAAACCTTGTCTGTCCGTCCTGATATGATCTTGTTACAATTTGGACATCTTTTCATTTCGTAAAAACGTATTGCAAAATATTTGCACCCATTTTCAACGCTTTTTGTCGCACTTCGTCGGAGTCTTTATGCACTCTTTGGTCTTCCCAGCCGTCGCCGAGGTCACATTCATAAGTGAAGAGGCACACCAAGCGTCCTTCGTAGACTAGCCCGAAGGCTTGTGGTGTCTTGAGGTCATGCTCGTGGATCTTCGGCAATCCGTTTGGGAACTCGTATGGTTCTTTAAATATCTGATGCGAATATGGCAGCTCTACCCATTCCAGCTCGGGAAACACTTTCTGCATCTGGGGCATGATGAAATTCTTAAGCCCGTAGTTGTCGTCGATATGCAGGAATCCGCCCGCCAGCAGGTAGTTACGCAGGTTGTCGCACTCCGCCTTGTCGAAGCTCACGTTACCGTGGCCTGTCATGTGCACAAACGGGTAGTTGAAGATATCGGGGCTCCCCACCTCCACCGTCGCTATGTCGGGGTTGAGGTCGGTGTTCAGCTCTTGGTTACAGAACTTCACCAGATTTGGCAATGATGTTGGGTTGGCATACCAGTCGCCGCCTCCTCTGTATTTCAGAAGCGCTATCTGTGTCTGCTGGGCCAATGCGCTCATCGTCAGACACACGAACACGACCACGAGCCATCTTTTCATCATTTTGTCATTTGGTTTATCAGATTCACAGTATGGCACGCCACCACTGCGGCTGTCTCCGTCCTTAATCTTGCATCTCCCAAGCTCACCGGGATGAAGCCGTTGTCTTTCGCCAGCTGCACCTCCTCAGGGCTGAAGTCACCTTCAGGACCGATGAGTATCAAGGCGTTACTGCCTTTCTGGTATTTGTCGCACAGCAGTTCCGTCACGTCGTCGTCGATCCAGGCGATGAACTTCTGTCCGTCAAAAGGCTCACGCACCAGCTTGTTAAAATCGATAACGTCGTCTATCTCTGGCAGTTTCGACTTTATCGACTGTTTCATGGCGGCTATCATCACCTTGCGGAAGCGTTCCACGTTGGCCACGCGGCGTTCGGAATGATATGATGCGAACAGCTGCACCTTGTCGACACCTATCTCGGTGGCTTTTTCGAGGAACCACTCCGTGCGTTCGTTGAGTTTCGTCGGAGCTATGGCTATCTCGAGTGTGAACGCTCTGTTGTCATACCCTGGCCGTTGGTTTGAGAGGCATGCCACCGCGCGTTTGGGGTGTGCCTCCACCAGCTCCGCGTCGTACAACGACCCATGGCCGTCGGTGACGCAGAAACGGTCCCCCTCCTGCATCCTCAGAACTTTGACACAGTGTTTTGATTCCTCCTCAGGGAAGGAGACCATTCCATTTTTCGCGTCAGGTAAATAAAAAACGTTCATACCACATTTCTTTACATACGCTCAGGCATCTGCATACCGAGCAGTTCGCCGGCATTACGCAGCAAACGGGCAGTCATCGCCGCCAGCTGCAAACGGAACATTCTGCGTTGCTCGTCCTGTTCCTTCAGGATACTGCATTCCTGGTAGAACTGGTTGAAGCCCTTGCAGAGGTCGTAGATGTAGTTGGCAATCATGGCCGGGCTGCGGTTGATAGCTGCTTGTTCGAGCACTGCAGGCCAAGCATGGATGTTGGTTAGCAGTGGTTTCTCATTCGGCAAAATATCTTTTACAACAATATTGTCGTCCACTGAAATACCAGCTTCAGCAGCCTTACGCAGCACCGAGCAGATACGTGCGTGAGTGTATTGGATAAACGAGCCGGTGTTGCCGTTGAAGTCTATCGATTCTTTCGGGTCGAAGAGCATCGTCTTCTTCGGGTCGACTTTCAGGATGAAGTATTTCAGAGCGCCGAGTCCTATCATATCATAGAGTTTGTTAGCCTCTTCTTCACTTAATCCATGAGCTTTTCCCAATTCTTCCGACACGCTTTTCGCCGTTGCCACCATCTCGTCCATCAGATCGTCGGCATCGACCACTGTGCCTTCTCTTGACTTCATCTTACCGCTTGGCAGCTCAACCATACCATAGGAAAGGTGTTCAATGTCGTTACCCCATTCGAATCCCAGTCGTACGAGGACGCGTTTCAGAACGTCGAAATGATAGTTCTGTTCGTTGCCGACCACGTATATCAGTTTCTTCGGATGGTACTCGTCATAACGCAATTGAGCGGTTCCGAGGTCTTGAGTCATGTAAACGGAGGTTCCGTCACGACGAAGCAGCAGTTTCTCGTCGAGACCCTCATCGCGGAGGTCACACCACACCGAGTTGTCGTCGCGTTGATACAGAACGCCTTTTTTCAGGCCTTCCATCACCGTGCTCTTACCCAGCAGATATGTCTGCGATTCGTAGTAGATCTTGTCGAACGACACGCCGAGGCGTTTGTAGGTCACATCGAAGCCTTCATACACCCAGTTGTTCATCATCTCCCAAAGTTGGCGCACTTCCTTGTCTCCAGCTTCCCATTTACGGAGCATCTCGCGTGTTTCCTGCATCAGCGGAGAAGCGTTTTCCGCCTCTGCCTTCGCCTTTTCCTTAGCTTCGTCGTCGAGCTCGTCGTAGTTGGCTGGCAGCAAACTCTTCACTTCCTCTTTGAAATGCTTGTCAAACATCACATAGAAGTCACCGATCAGATGGTCTCCCTTCTTCCCTGTCGATTGCGGGGTGCAGCCGTTGCCCCATTTCTGCCAAGCTATCATACTCTTGCAGATATGGATACCACGGTCGTTCACGAGATTCACTCTTACCACGTTCTCGCCATTGGCTTCAAGGATCGCTGAAACGCTCCAACCCAGCAGGTTGTTGCGTATGTGCCCAAGATGCAACGGTTTGTTGGTATTTGGTGAGGAATACTCCACCACCACTGGTTTTCCCGACACCTCTTTTCGTCCGAAATGTTCATTCAGATGGTTCTTCTGCATGAAGTCGATCCAATAGCTGTCAGCGATGAGAAGGTTAAGAAAACCTTTCACCACATTGTATTTCGCTACGAACGGGCTTTCGCTCATCATCTCGGTTCCGAGTTCGTTGGCGAGGGCCTCCGGAGCTTTTCCTGCCATTTTGGTAAACGGAAACACGACGATGGTTACGTCGCCTTCAAATTCGGGACGAGTCTTCTGGAAGCTCACTTGCTGTGCATTAGGCTCCTGCCCGTAGAGCTTCTTGAAAGAGTCGATAAAGAGTTGTTTTAAAATCAGTTCCAACATAATCGCAAATCGTTAAATATTTGGGTGCAAAAATAGTAAAAAAACGCTAATTATTCACTAGTTTTTAAAAAATAAAGAACGTATTTGGCTATAGCAGTTGTTCATGCTTTTGGTAAATTTCCTCATATTGCCAGAAAAATCAACATTCATCACCTGACCAAACGCCGCAGACAATGTGGTCGAGCCGCCTTCAAACTGTAGCCCGTCCCACATAATATTGGCCAGACATCGGGCGTAAGGGACAAATTCATTCCAGTTTTTACAGCTAAACCCGTCAAAAACCTTCTTTCCGGCAAACAGATTACCAACGATTTTAGCAGATGAAGTCTCCAGAAGCATCCTATCCACCTTGTTTTTGCATAGTTTGTTTGCCAATGTCACGCCCTCCTCGTTGTCATCAGTTGGCTGGACAATATATGCATTGAGCACCGCTTTCGCGATACTTGATCCCAGCGAATACATCATCTCCGACTTGAAATCTTTAATTTCCACTACGCTCCAGTCGATATTGCTTTTGTCAGTATTATTCTCCACCACATAATTGATACCCGCTTTCAAGGTAGCACCGGCGACACTGCCCACGACCTGTACCGCCCAGGAGCATCCCGACAAACCAATCCCGAGACAGCCGTTTATAAAGCCAGCACCAAAAGCCAAAGCCCCCTCAGCGAAACTATCAATATTATCACAATTGTTGATCAGATTCATAGCGCCTTGGAACACGCCCCACAGCAACCATTCCACCCATTCGCCCGACGGGTCGCAATACGACAGTGGATTGTTATAACAATAGTTGTACCTGTTGTAATTCTGCGAAAAATCAGGATTCTGGATGTAACCGTCAGGGCTCATCATCATAGAAAGCATGGGATCATATGCACGCCCGTTCATATTGACAATCCCGAACGCCAACAACTGCTCATGACCCGTGAAACCTCTGTCGCACAACAACTCACCGTCGTAGCTGCCCGACCATTTCTCGCCATCACGTGGATTACCCCAAGCGTCGTAACTGACATTTTGGATGATTTTGCCATTCTCATCGGTAATCAGACACCATGAATTCAGGTGGTCTTTGTGGACATACATCATCGAGTTTTCCCCTTTTTCATTCGTACAACACACCGCAAACACGCCCAAAGGACCTTTCAAATATGTATAAACGACAATTTTCCCGTCGATGTTAACATATTCACAATCACCGACATACACCTTGTCTTTTTTGACATTGCCAGCAACCTCCTCAGAATGTATCCTTTCGTGGTCAAATCCATAATCTATTGACAATGAGTTATTTCCATAATTAACCTTTGACATTTTATCAAAAACGGTATATTCGATTGATTGGTTCAAACCCGTCAAATCATCAAAATCGGTTTTCGCTTTTTTTATTGCATAAGGATTGCCCGAATTATATTGCGCATCATAGAAAACATCCTGATTATCAATGGTTTTCGACAAAATATTACCATATTCGTCATACACCATAGTGCCTGTAACCTGGTTGTTCATCCTGATTTCTGCCAATCTGTTGAATTCGTCATACACAAAACTCTCGGTTTTTACGATTCCATTGGATTTGCTACGGCTAATGAGGTTCCCGAACGCGTCATACGAATACTTCAGATTCTGATAAACATCATTATCTGAATAAGTCTGGATACCGCTTAAAAGATTTGAATTCGCATCATAATTTTGGTGCGTTTTCAAACCGTTACCCACTTTATAATCAGTGATATAACCCATCGCATCGGCCGATTCGGTCTGCCATAGTGTATTGTTGTCGGCAAGATTCACCATCGACTTGTACAATCCGCTGTTAGTATACCTTTTTTGAACGGTGAGGCCGCTCGGATATGTCACAATCTCTTCCCTATTGGCATTGTCGTAGGTGTAATTGGTCGAATATGTGGAACCTTTTATCGTTTCACTAACATTTACAACCCTCAACAGATCGTCATAATCATAAGAAACCGTGTGTGTCTGTCCGTAAATTATTTGCGACAGCATTCCCATCCTACCTTTGTTTTCGTCATAAACCCATTGAGTTACAACGGTATTGGCACCTTTCGCATCCGATTCGGAACGAGTCAGGACATTGCCAAGCTCGTCATAGTCAAATGTCGTGACACATTGTTTTGGATTTGTAGTGCTGACAAGCTCTCCGAAAGCGTTATATTTATACGACACCTCTCCACATGCTGGGTCGTGCATTCGAGCGATATTACGCAAATTATCATATTCGTACTCCACTTTGGTCGCCTCATTGTTGCCGATTATCGCGCTCTTCAGTTTTCCGTCGCTAAAATACTCATAACTTATCATATTTCCACCAATATCAACGACTTGCGCGCGCCAGCCCATTGGGTTTACCGTTTCAACGACAGTATGCGTCGAACCTTCAGGCGAAACGCTGCTTATCGTAGTCTGTAATTGGTTATAGCAATAAGTTTGTGTCAATTTATTAGGGAAAATCTCCTCAACAAGCCTGTTGTTATTGTCATACACATAATAAAACATCTGAATGTCGTCACCAGGCTTGTATGGCTTTGACTCCGACACTTTATTACCTCTGTCGTCATACGAAAAATCGACATAAATTGGCTCGCCAAACAAGCCGAAGGTCACGTCACGGATTTTTGTCCCGTTTTTGCTGTAAAATGTCAGCATTTCCGCCGTGCCAGATGTTTTTTCCCAATAATAATACATCGCATTGTTGGGCGCATGTTCATTGCCATTGGCCCAGCGTTTCGTCTTGATATTCTTCACATTACCAGGCATGTCGTTTTCCACAGTAATCTCAAAAGGATCCGATGAAATCTGTGTTTCAAAATGATTATAATCAATAGTCGAGTTCATCAAACCATAATTGTTATCGTAATTGAAATCAACAGCCCAACCTTTTTCATTGACAGAAGTTGTCGGAAAGCGATAATTGAGGTCTTGGGAGTAGCTTATGCGTGTCACTCTCTGGTTTTTCGACGACGGTGTAGTCAGCGATTGCATGGTGGCGTGCCCAACCTTATCATATGAATATTCGGCCACTATTTTCAAGGGATCGTCAAAATCCATATTGGCATTGGGCAACGACACAATTCTGGTGACTTGGAACGGATTAGCATTTGAATATTCGTATAGTTCAGCGCTCCCGACTATTTCATTATCATCGTAATGTTGTGATTTTACTACGTTTTGCGGGCGTGAGACGATCCATTCCTCCACCCTATTATTATATAAATAATCGGTTTTCGACCAATACGAGCATGCCTCAGCATCATCGCCGGCATACGTTGCATCTTCACCAGATATCAATCTTGACACATTAACGATATCCGAATAACGACTGCCCACCATATCACTCTGATAATCAATGTTCTCGACTTTTGTTTTAATAATTACGCCCGACATGTCGTTATCATAATTCTTTGTCGTCTTACACGTCAGAAGCGGCATCACAACCTTGTTATTTTGGGCACATGTGTAAATATCGTACGTTAAATCCGCCGACTCAACTATTTGATTATCATAATTGTATTTTAAATACGATTTAGGCAATAAAACACTATACTCACCAACCAAATCAGGCTCTCCCTCAAACGATTCCGTTACATACAACACATTGTTATTAAATGTTTTAGACTCTTTTGAAACAAACCCAAGCAATCCACGTCCTTTGTTATTATACAACATATTACCATACGAATATTTTGTAACATTAGGATGATTATTAACCGAAAAAACAGTGTCGGCGCACAAGGCTCTTGCAGGCAATGTAATAGTTCTGACATCATTGTCAACCCATTGGAAATCATAATTATACGATAAATCAGAATTGTTTGGCATCAGATATTGGTATTTAAAGCCTCTGGCATTGCCCAGTCCGTCGGTGATGCGCTCGACACTGTATTTGGCTGATTGCGGATAAAGCGAGACAATCTTTGGAATCTCATTATTAAATGGGACATCTCGAACAGAGCCCAAAATACTGGCATTTTCATGTCCGAGGAAATTCCCCACATGCACATATTGATGTGAGTGGTTGATATCCAAATAAAAACGTTTTATGTCTCCAAAAGCGTAAGTGTTATCGGGTTTTTGAAACATTCTAAAACCAATAGAAGCATAATAATTGCCACCAGTGTTTCTAAACACCGCCACATCCGTCTTGCCATCACCGTCAAAATCGGCGGTTCTGATTGTCTCCGAAGGCATTGCCAGATTCTGCAACGAACAGTAGTAATAATCCTGTGGCACCAGTGTCAGCCCATTCAACAAATTGTTGCCCAAGCATGACACCGGGGTCATCAACCTGTTGCCATCAGAAAAAGCAACCTTCCAATAAGTCCGATAGTCGTATTTCAACACATCGATATGCCCGTCGCCATTGAAATCGCCAGCAAACATGAAATCATCACCGTTAAAATTATAATCAGAATAAGAATTATTGATCATGTAATAATCACCTTGTTTGGTGATATTTACAACCACTGAATGATCATTGTACAACAGCATGATTTCAGAGCTACCGTCAGAATCAATATCGGCGACAAAAACCCTATCCGGGACAATGACTTGCTGTTGCACAAAAGTCTGATACCTAAGCTCATTGTTATCATAGTGCAGAATCCCAGAATATTGGGTATTGCCCAAAACATCAGGTATAAACGCCACAAACAAGCTGTTTTTTCGCTCATGACAGAAATCACCAGAATACAACGTAAAATACCAGTCGCTGCTTTTCTCGCCGACAAATTGGAAGGTGTTGCCGGTGTTGATATACACATAAACCTTTGATTTCCAACCAGATTTATTATCGTCATTCATAAAATAAGGAACCAGGTCGTCCAATCCGTCACCGTTAAGGTCAACGACATAAAGCCATTCGAGCGTTTTGTCGAGATCAAACATGAAAAACGGGGCGCTGTCGAATGTGCCGTCGCCATTATTCAAATGCGCCGTCACTGTGACGTCAGTCTGATAAGACGAGCCGATCTTGTAAGGCACCAAAGCCACATCCGTATAACCGTCGCCATTGAAATCCCCCATAAAAGGCACTTTATTGAACATGTTTTTGGTCAACGAATACGACTCAAACTTTGCGGGATAATGCTTTTTCTTGCTATTCCACGAGATCACTGTCGGATTGAGCTTAAGTCCATTAGCCGTAAGACCGATGCTCTGCAGACGATAGTACAAAAAGCGCTGACTGTCCTCATAGACGCCCGGTTCCAGATATTTAAACGAATAATCATATAATACCGCTCCAGACATCATGTTTTTAATCCTAATTTCTTTCAGAATCTTATTATGCTGGACGATATTTGAATACTCATAGCTAAATTCGACATCCGATCTGTTGTTATACACGAATTCCACTTTATACATAGTGTTGACGCCTGCCTTTTCATTCAATGTGTAATCAATGCTGTTGATATACCACTCTCCTTCGCTTTGATTTTCAATGTAATTGAATACCATGCAGTTGCCGTCACGGTCAGAAATCTTGTTGACAAGCCATGTAAGGACCACGTCGTTACGGTTTTGTGGTTCGATACGTGAATCAGCAGTGCCGCCATACTCCCATATTGTGCCGTCTTTTTTATATACGATGAACTTCGACGGGCCGCTGTAACCTGATGAGTAAGAGACAATTTTACTCATCTCGTCGATTTCGGTTTTGTAAATCGCTTCATTTCCGCCATAAGTACCATTACAAAGCATAAGTCGTTTACCATCAAGCACATAGCGGTCGTCAACGAAATTTACCGCCGTCTTGTTGTCATCATGATACAAAGTCTGCCCCACTCTGGCTATCGATGAGAGCCCCGACAAGTTCCAACCCCATCCAAGCAAGCCATTTTCCGCCTGATTGTTATAGGTTACAGCGATATTGGGTGTCATCGAGCCCAGACCATGTGGCATCTGAATAGGTATTGAATAAACCGCTCCTCCGTATTCGCTGATATTCAGTTCGCCTGGCAAGGCCCCGACCACGCCATCGTGCCCCGACAGCGGAGGTCCGCCAAGGTAACCTTCAGCAGGCGCAAACACCAAAAACTTGTTGATAGACAGCATCACCGACTTGTTTTTATTCGGATTACAGCGAAACCCATCGATAAGCTTGATCGATTTGGCAGCCTCATATACAACATTACTGCTTGCAGGAATTGCCTCCGCCAAGACGAAGTCAGTCTGTTCATACTGTTGTCCATACGCCATCGCAAATACCAATAGCGATGCCAATAATATTACTCTCCTTTTCATAGCTTCCGGTTTTAATGTTTCACAATAATCTTCGAATACGTCTCGTCACCGTTAATAATCTTCAAAAGATACACGCCATTGGGCATATTTCCGATGTCGACATCAGTTTCTTCAGACAGACTCTTTTCATTAATCAGGACTCCATTCAAATCATAAATGAGGTAATATGGATGTCCTGTACTAACACCTTCCGGCATTATGATTTTGAAACAACCATCAGTAGGGTTCGGATATACCGCGATATCCTCAACCACTTGTTTTTCTTCCACTTCTGCATAATCTTTCATTTCAATACAATTAAACTGTACATATCTGCTGATACGGTTGCCATCTCGATCGTAATCAAACGACAGACATCGTTGCGCAACGGCATAATTGTTCGAAATTTGAGACAATAGTAGCACAAGAAATACTAAAAAATATTTCGTTTTCATAGCTTTAATATTTAAAAATCAACTATTTCTGTGCTTCTTGCAGCCTGGTGATAATCTCTTGCTGTTTACACAATTGTCGTTGTAAATCAATGGCATACAGAGTCAGCTCCTCTATTTTTTTCAAAAGCAAGCCGTCCATATCCACCATATTATACCCATTGTCAACGACCTCGTTCGCCGAAGGCAGGTCGGGCAGATGTTTTTGGTCATTTATATATGTTTCGAGCTGGTCTAATGGTATCAGACTATAATCGTCGGCAAACACATAATCGTGCCATTCATCCACTTCTTTGACGTAGACTTCGCTCGTCAGGATACCTCCATTTACTGCCAAAGTGTAGTCGTAGTCACCGGTATAATTGTTATCGGTGTTGATGCCGACTTTTCCCATCATCGTTATGGTCCTGGCGTTGATACCGAGCAAATCATTAGCCGAAGAGATATTCATGCCGTTTTTCGACACCTCAATCTTATGATTCGTATCGTAAAACTGCAGAAAAGCCTTTTTTGCTAATTTGTTTGACGTCTCCAATATCAAACCGGCATCCTCGTTCGAATCCGACAGCATGTGCAGCTTCGCCTGAGGGTTCGTGACATTTCCTATACCCACTTTTCCTGTCGCTGTGACACCGTTCGACGACCCCACAAACAATGTCGGATATTTACTGTTAAAACCGATCATTAGCGTCCCTGCATAACTGTTTATCAACGCCTTGGTATCGGTGTTATCGGTGCCGCACCCTATCACAAAAGCGTTGGTGGCATTGGCTCTCACGAACTTTCCGAGTGCGAACGAGCTAGCGCCAATGGTCTTGTTACCCAATCCAAGAGCCACCGAATATGCTCCCTGACTAATATTGCTCATACCCGCTGTGATAGAATAGTTTCCTTTAGCTTGGTTCTGGGTTGTTCCCGATGGTCCGCACAAGTCGCATCCGCCCTTCTCTTGCGCACAAACAAAACTGTTTGCGGCAAATAATAGTGTTATTACTGTCAATATACGTGTTTTCATAACTAAACTCTTTAAATGTTAATAATCAATTCTTTACAAATTTCCCTTTCATACTGTTAACGCCGTCTTTTTCCACTTCATACACATAAACTCCGTTATCAAGTTTTGACACGTCGATGGTCAATACACCCTCGCAGTTGTGAAGCCTGCGTTCAAAATACTTCCTTCCCCTGATATCGCTGATACTAACCCTAACATCCTGATTATCATTACATTTTAATTCGATATTCAGACAATCCGAAACCGGATTGGGATAAGCTTCGGCGGTTTGCGAGACCTCCGGCATCTCTGTCAGCGACCATGGCATAATAAAGTCGCTTGGCATCAGTTTATACACAAGCATCATATACATACCGAGACTTTTCTTGCTTCTGCCATAGACCAGACAGCCTCCGTCAGCAGTAACCTGACAATGTAATGGCCTTATCTTCACATTATCGTACACCAATTTCTTCACTCCAAGCAAATTCAAATTCTTATCCATCATAAGCACCACCACATCATTCGGTTCCTCATTAGGCCCATTTTCCCAATATGTCGTAACATAAATCGTCTCATCATTAAAATAAGCCATGCTCCCGAACTGTGCAGTATAATCGGCAGTGTCGGCCCTGTCATACACCAAAGTGTCGACATAATGCCCTTTTGTATCCACTTCAAACACTGCCGCATAATAAGAATCATTAATACCATAATGATATGTCTGTGAAGACATCAGGAAATGTTCGTTGTCCTTCCAACAGTCGGAATAATTCCACACGCTTTCCATCCCAGGTATTCGATAGGTCGCGACCAGATTCAGATCGCCATCGATATACGCTATGCTGTGAACGCCATTCACATAAAACGCCTTGCCAAGAAGCATCATCATATCGCTGCCAGGCACCCTGATAATGCAGGTAGGTCTCGCCCCACCAGGCCCATGTCCGTCGGGAAAGTACTGACTAGCAAGCACATTGCCATCAACGTCACATTTCAAAACGACATAAACGCCTATCGTTATCAATGGAAAATCCTTTTCTGAAACATCGGCCAAAACAATCACATCACCGGCATTGTTGAAGTCGATATAAATGTCGTTTGTCCACGTTTTATAAGGTGCTACGACAGGATAGCTGTGTTCTTCCACAATATCCAAATCGGGATTCATGACCAAAATCCACAATGAGTCATACACATAATCGTTCAGAGTACCACCTTTGATACCAACGACGAAAGCATTTCCGTTGTCAAGACTCACAGCGCTGCACAATTCCGATTTGTAATCATAACTAAACTTTCTCGTGATACAATCTCCATTTGCATCGATATACATAGCGTATGCATCGGTACCATCTAAACCGAAAACATAATTACCGTCGCCGTTACAGCAACCGCCGAACAACAGGGCTTCATCTTCAGCAGGATAATCTATAATCCACTGCTGTGCCTGCAATTTGACTGATAAAAGGCACAATGCCAAAATCAAGAATTTTCTCATAATAACATTTTTTTAATTTACAACAAATCAACTGGTACCGGCATCACCGGTGACGGTATCAACACCCTACTGCAATACGTAATCACATTTCGATGATATGCACAGTTCTGGCTTCCGACAATTCCCATCAAGCCAGTGATATCGACCTCCAAAAAAGTCGGACACGACGGTAATGAGCCTTGACATCCAAGATCCGTCGGAACCACATTCAAAATCAGAGCCAGTTCTCTGTTATAGTAATAATTCAGCAAGTCATAATCCAGATAGTAAGGCGTATTATCATCCAGACGATAGAAATAGACATAATAATCGCCATTTTCGTCAACATACTCGTTTCCTACGAGATAGATTTTGGAAATACTATGATTTAAAACTCTATAGCCCGAATATGGGACTCCTGTACCACCATAATAATAATTTATCGAGTCTTCAATAACTTCAGCTGCATCACCAAATACCGAGGGATCGTCGCATGTACCGCCATACTCTCCGAAGTACCAGCAATCACCTGGACCGAACGGGCCGTCAACAGGGTCCTTAACCGTATTGGTATTGTCAACCCTACCCGAGATAACATGTGCTATGATGCTGACATTCCCACCGATATTCTCGCCTTTCTCGATATCCACTGCCATCAGCGACTTGTCGAAATTGATTCCGTCGTTAGCGTATGCCTGCCGCACCTTAGTGATAATCTCTTCATACAAGTTGGCTTCAGCACTCATCAGAACTTCG
>Ga0265298_10001781_pt1 | contig 31511 bp, 21 predicted proteins | sample AusTroGonzalo_MG_3_FD_193486 | JGI IMG/M metagenome (GOLD analysis project Ga0265298, IMG submission 193486) | Bovine rumen microbial communities from tropical cattle in Woodstock, Queensland, Australia - Gonzalo_01 | ecosystem: Host-associated > Mammals > Digestive system > Stomach > Rumen ... | reverse complement strand
CCGTCCGTATGCGCCCGAAGTCTACCACCCGCTCATCTGGCGCGTGTGGCGCGACCTCGGCTCCGGCTGGATCGGCGACATCGGCTGCCACTTGATGTCCGCCGTCTGGAAGGGCATGTCGCTCGGGAAGGCCGCGCCGCTCTCCGTGGTCGCCGAAACGCAGACGAACGCCGAGGACAACGTGAAGGACATCGTCTGGCCCACGGCCACGCACATCGTCTGGAAGTTCGCCGGCGTGCCGGCCTCGGGCGGCAAGCCGTTCGAATGGGAGTGGTTCGACGGGTGCAGCGAGCCGGACAACCTCTCGCCCGCGCAGTTCCGTCCGCCCGCCGAGATTGAGCGCCTCTTCGAGCAGACGCCCGTCAAGAAGCGTCCGCACGAGGGCAAGGCCATCAAGTGCCGCGACGGCTGGATCCTCCAGCCCCACGCCACGGCCGCCGCCTACGTCATCCGCAACGACGGCAAGCCCATGAAGAGCCCCACGCTTCCCGCCGTGCCGTCCCACTACCACGAGTTCGTTGACGCCTGCCTGGAGGGACGCAAGGCCACCACCGACTTCGACTGGACGACCTGGATGATGGAGACGATCCTTGCCGGCGAGATATCCGAGCGCCTGCCCGGCACGAAGCTCGCCTGGGACGCGAAGCGCCGCGCGTTCGACTGCGCCGCCGCCAATGCGTTTCTCAAGTCCTCGTACCGCAAAGGGTGGGAGATCGAAGGCCTGTCGTGACCGTGAGGAGGTTTCTGTTTGACAAGTAGACGGCACTTTCTCGCGGCTGTCACGGCGGGTGGCACGTTGGCGGGGCTGCGTGTGCGCGCGACGGCGGACGGACGGCGCCTGGAAACGCCGGGCGGCACCATTCCTGTGGCCGGCATATACGATCTCGTGGTGGCGGGCGGCTCGACGACGGGCGTGGCGGCGGCCGTGACAGCCGCGCGCGCGGGGCTCTCCGTTGCCATCGTCGAATACAACGCCTTCTTCGGCGGCACGGCCACGGCGGGACTCGTCCCCGTGTGGCACTCGCTCTACTCCACGGACGGCGCGCGCCAGATCATCGGCGGCATCACGGAGGAGATCGAGCAGAAGCTGCTGGCGCGCGGCGAGGCGCGCCTCTTGGGAAAAACCGACAAGAGCGTCGGCTGCTATCTCAACGTAGCCGCGCTGGAGATCGCGCTCGACGAGCTGGTGCGCGAGGCGAAGACGGTCGACTCCTATCTCAAGGCGCAGGTGGTGGACGCCGTGCTGGACCGTCCCAGTCACCTCACGCACGTGGTGATCGAGGACCGCGACGGACGCCGCGCGCTCGCGGCTCGGCAGTTCGTCGACGCGACGGGCGACGCCATCCTCGCGGCGCGTGCCGGGTTCAAGACCTGGACCCAGCCGCGCAGCGACCTGCAGGCGCATACGCTCTGCGCCATCCTCTCGGGCGCGGACGCCATCAAGAAAGCGTATCCGTCGTTTTCCTTCGGGAAGCTCATGGGTCCGTCGGGCGGGGCGGGACTCAAGCATGTCTTCCAGTGGTCGGCGCCCGTCATCGGCGCGCCCGGCCTCACGTTCCTTGCGGCAACGCGCATCTCCGCCTGCGATCCGTCCGTCGCGCGCGACCTCACGGAAGGACTCTTCGAAGGACGCGCGCAGCTGAAGCAGATCGTCGACGCCGCGAACCGGAGGTTCCCGATGCCCGAGGGGAGCCGCCTTGCGCTCGTGACCGTCGCGCCCGACATGGGCCTGCGCGAGTCGCGCCATATCGTGGCGCAGTACCGCGTGACGTCGAGGGACGTGCTGTACGGACGTTCCTTCGACGACTGCATCGCGAAGGGGTCCTACCGAGTGGACATCCACGAAGGGGCCGGCATCACCTTCCGCTACCTCAACGGCGACGAACACGTGATGGAGGCGACGCCCGAGGGGAAGATCCAGTGGCGGCGCGGCAAGTGGCGCACGGACGTGGGCCCGTACCCCACCTGGTACGAGATACCCATGCGCGCCCTCCTGCCGGTCGGCGCGGAGAACCTGTGCTGCGCCGGGCGGATGGTCGACTGCGAGCGCGAGGCCTACGGCGCGTTGCGCGTGATGGTCAACTGCAACCAGATGGGCGAGGCCGCGGGAAGGGCCGCCGTCCGCGCGGTGAAGGGAACGGCCTAAACGCGTGAACAGCTGATGGGGTACGACCTCCGTCACGCGATCTGCCCAATTCTTCTCGCCAGATGGACATGAAGAACAAAGCTGTATCAACGGGGCAGACCCTATGCAACCCTACCTTGTAATGGCGATTAGCGCCCAAAAGTGTTGTCGACTATTGCCAGAAGTCTGCCATTTTTGATATAATGCACGGTAAGAAAAATTAGGTGTTAATTCTTACCATGAACCAAAACGAGATCATAAGATTCGCTCGGCAGAAAGGCAACGGCTTCGCTTTTAGCGCATCGGATCTTCCAGATTATAGTTCGCGCACGATGGCCGACAAGACTTTGTGTGTGATGGCTCGTGCTGGCAAGATTCGGAGAGTGATGCGCGGCATCTACGATTTGCCGAGGTGGAGTGACATTTTAAGGAAGGAGGCCCCGCCCGATCTTGATGCGGTCGCAAATGCGCTGGCGAGGAAATTCGGATGGACGCTGCTTCCATGTGATGAAGGGGCGTTGAATGGTTTTGGCCTGTCTACGCAGATTCCGGCCAGGAAGATATACCTTTCAACCGGACCTTCACGGGTTTACAAGATTGGAACGCATACGATAGAGTTTCAGCATCGCTGCTCGCGCGAAACGGATATTCTTGGCAGGAATGCAAGGATGGTGGTTCGGGCGTTGAAGGGGCTCGGCAAGGATTATGCGACAAAGGAAATTGTCGCTAATATGGCAAGCCGGTATTCTGACGAGGAGTGGCGGCAGATATGCGAAGCTTCTAAAAGAGTTTCATCATGGATAAGGGATCTTGTCAACGCCGAGATGGAGCGCAGAAAAGCATGATGAAAATTGACGATATAGTAAATGGAACAGACACATATCGGTCCGAATTATGCAAGCAGGTCCAAAATGACTCTGGCGTTGAATGCGTGATGTTGGAGAAGGATATCTGGGTTACGTATGTCCTTGAGAAGATATTTGCCGACAAAGAGCTTTCTAAAATCCTAAGGTTCAAGGGCGGAACTTCGCTTTCCAAAGCGCATCGTATAATACGGAGATTTTCGGAAGATGTCGATCTGGTTCTTGACTGGACGAGATTCCTTGAGATAGGAGATCCGAATGAGATGCGGTCAAAGACCCAGCAGGCGAGATACAATGTACTAATGAACGCAACAGCCGGTTCGTATGTAAGTGGAGAGTTGCGGAATAGGATACAGTGCGTTATAGGAGATGTCTGCAAGGTAGGACTGGATCCTGTTGAACCGCTCAATCTTCATGTGATATATCCAAAGTGTTTTCCAAATTCCTACATCACGCCTGATGTGAAGTTGGAGATCGGTCCTTTGGCGTCATGGACTCCATGGGAAAGCAAGCCGGTCACGAGTCTTGTCGGCGAATTTGAACCGCAGCTGGAGATTCAGTCTTTTGACGTTCCTGCGATCAAGGTCGAGCGGACGTTCTGGGAGAAGATCGAGGCACTTCACCACGAGCATTATCGCCCGGAGACGAAGAAGGCGCCGAAAAGGTTTTCACGCCATTATTATGACGTCTACCGAATGTATTGTTCTGGCGTGCTTGATGTTGCCAAGAATGACTTTACCCTGCTTGCGGACATTGTAGATTTCACCAGCAAGTTCTATCCGCGCAGCTGGGCGCATTTTGAGCTGTGCAAGCCAGGCACTATGCTGCTCATGCCGTCAGAACACGCGATGCCGGTAATGAAGGCGGATTACGCGGCGATGCGCAACATGATCTACGGCGAGTACCCTTCGTTTGATGAAATCCTTTCGACGATAAAGAATCTTGAGTTAGAAATCAACTCATGCGCCGCCGCTCGCGCGGTGAAGGGAGCGGCAGATTCCCAGTAACTTCTGCTTTCTCCACCACAACGGGGAGATTCTTGGTATACTATTCGCCGTTAAGGGAAAGCCATGTCGAAAAATCTGATAGACAAAATCGATTATACGGTATTCTGCGTGAATGAATTCGCGCGGACTCATTCGTTGCCGTATCGTGTGGCCTTTGATTATCTTGACAGATACGATGCGATTGACTACATAACCGATTTCTATGTCGAGAATTCGCAGCAGCCGATGCGTTTGATGCTCCAGGACATGGCCGAATGCTGTCGTTCGCGTGGAGGCACGTTGGTATGATCTACCTTTACCATGGAAGCAATGTCGTCGTTCGGCAACCGAAACTGATGCCGCAAGCAAGGGCGTTGGATTTCGGCAGGGCGTTTTATCTTACGTCGGATTTCGAGCAGGCGGCCAAATGGGCGCGGACTTCGGTCTTGCGCCGTGGCGATGGCGTTGCCACGGTTTTATCCTTTGAACTGGACGAGTCGAGATTGACAACTCTGCAAGTTCTGCGATTTGATGCGCCCAATGTCGAATGGCTCAGGTTTGTCACCCGAAATAGGGCTGAGCAGATTGATGATTCAGGGTTTGATGTCGTTGTTGGGCCGGTCGCCAATGACAACACGATGCCGGTGTTGAATCTCTACTTCAAGGGCGCTTATTCCGAGGAAGAAGCCCTTAAGCGTCTTCTGCCCCAGAGGCTACGCGACCAGTACGCCATGAAGACCGAAGATGCCTTGGCGTGTCTTTCGTTCAAGGAGGAGCGTGCCGTATGAAACGTACATCTCCAGAAATGCTTGACTACTACGACGAGGAAGTCGTACGTAGGATTGTAGAGAAGCATGGCTACAGCGAACGGGAGGCGCTTGAACTCTTCCTGTCGTCCAAGACGTACCAGATGATGGCGAATCCCGACATGGAGATGTGGCAGTTCGGCCCTGGCGGCATATTCAGCATCTGGGAGAGCGAGAGAATAACAGGTTCGCCGCAGAGGTCGGCATATCTGAGGATGGATTGACATGAGCAAGGGATTCCGGTTCTTCATCTACCTCCTTGAACGGTACGCCGATCATCTTGGCGTGACGGCGGATGTCGCGTACAGCCAACTGGCGGAGCATGGTCTTGTCGATTACGCAATCGGCATGTACGAACTTTACCATGTCGAGGCGTTGGAGAACGCCTTTGCAGACCTTGACCGCAGAATGTCAGGCCTCAAAGCCAAGTGATGCAATTCAATCTCAAATCGCAATACTGCCAAATGAAAGGAAAAGCGATAGAACAGTGAAACATCCATAGGCGGGTAACCGCCGCTGTCGCCGCAATGGTAGGGTCACGCGTGACCGAGATCGGTAGGGCGGTCGCCCCGCGACAGCCGCCCGCCAAGGCGGAGTGACAAAGATGTTACACTAGACGACCTTTTTGCAGCGGAATAAACGAAAAGGCAGTGAATCGCGAAAAGATGTGGCCATATGGCGTTGCGGTAAACGATGGGAGAAACGTGTCCAGGAAAATGCCGGATTGGCGTGCTGGTGGAGCGCCAGCGGGCCTACGGGCGACGCCTCTGCGAAGGGGCGGCGGCGTATGCGTGCGAATGCCAGGGCATATCGCTCGGGATGCTTGAATGGCGTGACCTGGAGAATGCGCGTTACCCGTCGGGATACGACGCCTTCATCGTCCGCGTGCTCGACGACCGAACGGATCGGATCCTGCGCCGCACGCGCAGGCCTGTTGTGGACGTGCTCTACGGAAAGCGGCGCGTAGGTTTCGGTGTTGCCGACCTGGACAACGTGGCGATCGGTAGCCTTGCGGCCGAGCATTTCATTTCGCGCGGCTTCCGCGAATTCGCCTATTGCGGCTACAACGGCATCAACTTCTCGGACGTGCGGCGCCAGACGTTCGTCTGCAAGGTCGGGTCGGAATCTGCGTCCCGCAGGGCGGGCTTTACTTCCGTCCAGTACTTCTGCCGCGCGTTCATGGCGGCACATAAGATGTCGCCGACGGACTGGCGGTTTGCGAACAGCCGCTAGGATGCTGCTGAAAGTGTAAACAAAATTGCATATTGTGCAATTTACCGTCCTCGGTTCATTTGGTATAATGTTGACGCTTCAAAAGGTACATTGTTGTAATGGGAAGATCATGAAAAGAACGATGCAAGTGGTGCGCTGCGGCGTGAGGACGGCGTTGTTCGCGGTGGCCGCGACAAGCGTGGCCCTCCCGGCAGTGGGTGAGCTGGAGCGGCTCGTGGACACGCGCCATGGCGTGGTGATGCCGGATGGCGGCGAGGTGCATGGACGCTGCCTCGTGGGGCCCTGTGTGCCGCACGGGTCGGTTTCGCCCTGTCCGGATTCGCTCTATCCCTACGAGAAGCGCACCTATCCGTCGCCTTCTTCGTTGCATCCGGGCGATCCGATCACCGGCTTCTCGCAGCTGCACGCGCATGGCACAGGCGGACATCCTAGCTACGGGCTGTTCCTCGTCACGCCCACGATGGGCACGTCGCTTGAGGAACGCGACATCGCCTCGCCGATGACGTTCGTGGAGACGCGTCCGAGCGTGTTCCGCGCGACGCTGGACAAGGACCGGATCGGCGTGGCGATCGCGCCGGCGCACCACTGCGCTCTGTACCGGTTTGACTTCCCCGCCGGTGAACGCGCGCGGATTGTCGTGAATGCGCAGCGGAAAAACGGCAACCCGAAGGGACTCGTCTCGGGCGGTCTCGCGCTCCGCGCCGACCGGCGCGGGGCGTCCGGCGGCGGACGCTACCGCGACAACTGGAACCCCGCCGAATACAATGCGTTCTTCGCCTGCGAGACGGACGTTCCGGCCGTCGCCGTCGGCACGAACGCTGCGGGGACGGTGGCATGGCTGGAGTTCGACGCGCGGCAGGCGCGGCGGGTATTCCTCAAGATCGCCGTGTCTTTCCGCGACGCCGCGACCGCCGCCGCGCATCTGCTGAGGGAGATTCCCGACTGGGACTTCGACTCCCTTCAGGGAAAGGCGGAGGCGATGTGGGAGGAGCGCCTCGGCCGGGTCCGGGCCACCGGGTTCGTGGACGAGACGGCGCGCCGCGTGTTCTACTCCAACCTCTACCACACGATGCTCCAGCCACGGGACCGCACCGACGACTTCGCGGGCTGGCCGTCCGGCGCGCCGGTGTGGGACGACCATTACACGATTTGGGACACGTGGCGCACGCTCTATCCGCTGTTCTCCCTCACGGAGCCGGATGTCTACGCCGGCGTGGTGAACTCGTTCGCGGCGCGTCTCGTGCGCAACGGGCAGTGCTGCGCCTCGTTCATCCAGGGCGAGGAGTACCGCACGGGGCAGGGCGGCGACGACGTGGACAACGTGATCGCGGACGCGTGGGCGCGGAAGGTGCCGGGCATCGACTGGACGGGGGCGTGGCGCGTGCTCGAGGCCAACGCCGCGCGGCGCACGCCGGACTACCGGACGCAGGGCTGGGTGGCGGACGACGTGAAGCACGACTACTGCTGGCGCATGAAGTCGGGCTCCGGCACGATCGGCTTCGCGTACAACGACTGGTGCGCGGCGCAGGTGGCGGAAGGCCTGGGCAAGACGGCCGAGGCGGCGCGTCTGCGCGCACGCAGCGGAAACTGGACGAACGTGTGGAACGACGCGTGCGTGGACGAAAAGAGCGGGTTCGCGGGGTTCATCAACGGACGCCAGAAAGACGGCTCCTTCAAGGTCAAGCACTGGATGACGAAGGGGGGACCGGTTGGCCCGACGCACGCCCGCGGCGGCTTCAACGAGGATTTCTACGAGGGAACCTGTTGGGACTACTCGTTCACGATCTACCACGACATTCCCGGCATGATGGCGAAGATGGGCGGGCGCGACAAGTTTGTCGATCGCCTGGAATACGCCCTCGCGAACAACCTCATTGAGTTTGGAAACGAGCCGAGCTTCCTCACGATCTGGCTGTTCGACTTCGCCGGACGCATTGACCGCGCCTCGTACTGGGCCGACAAGCTGCGTCGGCGGTTCGGTCCGTGGGGCGTGCCCGGGGACGACGATTCCGGGGCGATGGGATCGATGTACGTGTTCCTCACGGCGGGATTCTTCCCCGTGGCCGGACAGGACCTCTACGCGCTCCACGCGCCGGGCGCGAAACGCATTTCCTTCCGCCTCGGCAACGGAAAGACGTTCACGGTGGAGGCGCCGGGGCTTGCAAGCGGTACGCGCATTGCACGCGTCCTGTTGAACGGGCGTGAGCTGAAGGAGCCGTTCATCCGCCAGGCGGATATCCTGTCCGGCGGCACCCTCCTGTTCGAGATGGCATATTGATTTTACGGCAACTAAGAGGATCGACCAATGACAAGACAGCAGATAGGCACATTCAGGGACGTGGGGCGCCTGTTGGCGTTCGCGGTATCCGTCATGGCTGGCGTGGCATGCGCGGACACGGCTTGGAATAACTCGAACGGCGGCGACATGGCCGATCCGAACAACTGGAACAATGGACTGCCCGCGAGCGGAACCGTCAAGATCGATCCACCTATCAACGGCCCCTTGACCTTGAGCGAGGACCTCAGTACGGGCTCCTCGTACATTTGGTTCAACTACCCAGGTTCCTCCGCGTGCGACTTTACGCTTGACCTTGGCGCGGGACGAACGTTGACCTGCCCCGGGCGTACCTTCGTAAAACCCAAAGCCATTGTCACACTTGCGAGCGGCACGTGGAAGATGACGGGTGACCGTTTCTTCGTGGGCGACAACTGGAGTGATTCCACATTCATCGTCGATGGCCCCGACTCGGCGTTGTACGGCCACACCACCGGCAACTACTACATCGAGGTTGGAGGTTCAAACGGTAGCAACTCGAAAAACAACCTTCTGCTCGTGCGCAACGGCGGACTTGTGGACGGAGGCGTGATCGTGGGGCGGTTGGCCAACCCCGATTCGCGCGAATTCTGTGGCACCAACACGTTCCACGTGACTGGTGCGGGCAGCCGGTTTGTTTCGTCACTCTACCCATTCGATATTGGGCGCCAACAAGGGCTTTCACAGGCGATCATCGACGATCACGCCACGGCCACGATTTCCTCCAATGTTCGATTGGGCGCATTCTGGCAGGAAGGCACGAGATATTATGCGGGCGATCAGAATCGGCTTCTTGTTTCGGGCGCGGCATCGCTCACCGCGAACGGCTATGCATTAGTCGGTTGCACATCCGCCTCGAACCTTTTTGAAGTGGCGGGTGGCGCCACGGCGACGGTCGCGCGTCTCTACACCAGTTACGAGACGAATGCCAACGTCAGGAACGGCCGCGTGCCGTTCGACAACCGCGTCGTTGTCCGCGGAGAAGACACCAGACTCGTGGTGAATGGCGAAACCCGTCTCGGCTACATCGGCGATTCGCACGGCGATTCGTTGCTGATTACCGACGGGGCGTCTTTTACGAACAACGGTGCGCTTTACATCGGAAACGACGGTTGGGGAAATTCCGTTCGCGTGGCGAACGGCGCAACGTGGCAGACAGATCAATACCTGTACATCGGCCATCATTCGCGTTCCAACATGCTCGAGATCGCAGATGGCGGAACGTTGACGCTCGTCGGCGTACAGTTGCGCCACAGCTTCAACCAACCGGAGGATGGCACGCCGAACGGCTGGAACACGCTCTGGGTCCATGGCGCGGACGCGAAATTGACACTTGCCACCCGTGTCAACGTGGGTCGGTTCTCGGACAGCTTCTGCGACGCAATGCGCATCGAAGATGGCGGTACGCTGCTGCAGCCGGGCGGCGAGTTCCAAACGCCGTACAACGCCAGCCTGAATGAAGTGTCGGGCGCGCGCGGCGGCACGTCGTCCAACTTTGTGCTGTCGATCACGGGAGCTGGTTCAGTCTACGATTTCCGAAGCTTCGACTTCACGTTCTGCTACAATTTCAATGACGTCTCGACCAACATGTTCAACCGCATCTACGTGGCCGACGGCGGACTGCTGTCGATCGCCGGGTCAGGTTGCTGCATCGCCGGCGGCAAGTCGGTCGAGACGGCCTATTGCGAGGACAACATGCTGCACATCGGGCCGGGCGGGCGTTTTCTGGAGGTGGAAACTTCCAGCGATCCGAACTTGAAGAACTTCCGTCTCGGAAACAACGTGATGGCGCGACGTAATATGGTGCGCGTGGAGGGGACTTTCGCCTACACGAACACGGCAGCGAGCTATCGAACGTCGTCGGGCACGTTCCGCATCGGCAATCTCGGCTCCTCCAACCGGTTTGAGGTGGTCAACGGTGGCGACGTGACCGTGAACGGGGCGCAGTTCATGGTTGGTTACGAGACCAGTGCGGTCGGCAACGTGGCATACGTGGGTACGAATTCTGTCTTGCGTCTCACCAACGCGGAGCTGGCGCTGGTCGGCAACAAGGGACATTCCACGCGCTTCGTCGTCGATGGCGGCATCTTCGACGCATACGACGTCCACCGGATGTGTGTCGGCGTCACCCTGCCGGCATCCAACTGCGTCTTCGAGGTGCTGAACGGCGCGACGGCCACGGTGTCGCGGCTCGTGTTCGCCGACAAGTCGCCCAACTGCACGGCCGTCATATCCAACGCGACGCTCAACGTCGTTTGGCACAAGGACAACACGGGGGCCGACATCAATGCCGCCGGCTACCTGGATCTCGCCTATTCGGCGGTGGAGGCGGGATCCAGCGATCCGTCCAACATGCACTTCGTCATCGCCGGACGCAACGGCAAGGTGCGGGCGGACGGTGGCGTGCGCATCCGCAACGCATCGGCGAAGATCGTGTTCCAGATTCCCGCCGAGGGCTTCGCGGAAACGCCGCTCGTCGTGAAGAACTTTGCGGAGGTGACGCCGGGCGCGTCCATCGTGGTGGAAGCCGCCGAGGACTGGCCGTACGGGGCGAAGCAGACGTTGGTGGAGTTGGCGAACGGACAGACGTTCAACGCGGCCGCCGACAACCTTGCGATTACGTGTGCCGACGACCGCCTGTGCGTCCGCCGCACGGCGAACAGCATCTATGTTCACAAGCCGAACGGCACGATGATGATTTTTCGATGATGAATAGAAGACGGTTCATAGGCCAGACGGCAGCGGCCGGGCTGGCGGCGGTACTTGGCGACTGGCGGCGCGCGTTCGCGGCCGGTACGAAGGACGAGGGCGTGGGGCATCCGTGGAAGGGCTGGACGCGGGGCGAGCTCCAGGCGCATTTCATCTACACGGGACGGGCGGAGTCCACGTTCCTCATCTTCCCGGACGGCACGACGATGCTGGTTGACTCCGGAGACTACGACGTGCCGCAGCGCGTTCTCATGCAGACGCCCGTCCTCCCCGACCGCTCGCGGGGAGCGGGTGAATGGATCGCACGGTACGTCCAGCGCGCTAACCCGTTCGGGAACAAGGTGGACTACATGATGCTCACGCACTGGCACGCCGACCACGGAGGGTGCGAGACGTCGTATGCGCGCCGCGAGGAGCGCGACGGGGACGACTGGTTCGTGAGCGGCTTCGCCGAGACGTGTGACTTCATTGACTTCGGGAAGGCGTTCGACCGCTGCTGGCCCGACCTGAACGACCCGTTTCCGCTCAAAGACCGCGCGTGCCGCGAGGTGTCGCAGATTTCGCGCATGTACCGCTACCTCGAACGGCACAAGGGTCTGAAGGTGGAGAAGTTCCGCGTGGGCGCGCGCGACCAGATGGCGCTGCTGAAAGACCCCGGCGCTTTTTCGGATTTCCACATACTGAACATCTGCGGCAACGGCAAGATACTCATGCGCGATGGCTCGATACGGAACCTGTACGAGGGAATCTTCACGCCCAACCACACGACCGGCTGGCGGAACGAGAACGGGATGAGCTGCGGGATGATCCTGTCCTACGGCGCGTTCAGGCTGTACATGGCCGGCGACTTCCAGGACTTCTGGCAACGTGCGGACGGATCGCGTTTCGAGGTGGAGGACGCTCTGGGCGAACAGCTCGACCAAGTGGACGTGGCGAAAGTCAACCACCACGGCTCCGCCTCGATGACCGAGACGCTCGTGCGGGCGCTGGCCGCGAAGGTGTGGGTGTCGTGCATCTTCGCCAAGCACTGCAACGACCTCGGGACGCTGCGCCGCCTCTCGTCGCGGAAGCTGTATCCCGGCGAACGGGTGATCTGCCCCACCGCGTTCCCCGCCGAACGGATGGAGGCCGCGAACGCGGAGGGTCTGCACGATGTCGTGCCGGAATCGCTCGACTGCGGCCACATCGTATTGAACGTACCGGCGGGCGGTCGCGACTACACCGTGTCCTATCTCACGGCGCACGACGAGTCCATGACCGTGAGAAGCGTGATGCGCTTCAAGAGCCACGCCGCTCCGGTCCGTCACCTGGGTGTGTCAAAAGGTTTGAAAAACAGAGAGTGAAAAATGTCAGAACAACTGGTGGTGCGATTTGAACATAACGGGCATCCCGTGGCCGGGGCCATTGCGTCGTGGGGTGCGTACACGAGCTGCGCTGCAACACTGACCGAGGATCTGCTCTGGGCTTGCGAGGATCATGTGAAGCTCTCGCGTCGAACCGGTGAAGACCTTGCCTGTTATCGTGTCCTTCGTATGTTGCGCGGCCTCGGATGCGGATTTGAAGATTGGGATGAAGAGCGTATTCGAGCAGAAGAGCTGGAACGCCGATTCCGAAGGGGGACTTGCAATGTATATGTTTTCGACCCCTGTCTCTGGACGAATGTGGTCTGCTTGACAAATAGCGGTACCGTCGAGGCATTTACGCCATGCGCTAATGGAACCGTAGCAATAAACCTGGATCGGAAGACGGTCCGGTTTGATTCGTGGCACCGCCTGGGGCGGGACGAGTTTGAAATGGATTCTGAATTCAAGGCGCGCCATAGCCGGTTAATTGCCGATTTCGATCCGACAGGTGAAATGGGGTGGGCCGAGTTTCATTCAAAGTTGCTGCCCATGCTCACAAATAAAGAAACTCTCGCGGGCGGGCACTTCAAGTCTCAGGATGGGCTGTATGTGTATGTCGCGATCGAGTGTTAAATCATAATTGCATATTGTGCAATTTACAGGCGGTTCGTGGTTTTGGTAAAATAGCGCCATGCACGATAAGTTCACTTTGACCATTTTCCTCATGGTGGCGAGTCTTGTGGCCGTCTCGACGCGCGGCGAGGTGGATCCCGCTTCGTGCGAGTTCTCCCCGTCCGCCGTACCGTCACGGATCCACGTGTCACGCAGGCCATCGGAGGAGATGCGCATCGAGTGCGAGGTGGAGGCGGCGTGCAGCGAGATCGACGATGGCCAGGCGACGCTCTCCGATCGATGCTCGGTTGCGGATTACCGTGCGCTCGTGCGGACGGTGAACGGGACGAACATGTGGACGGCGGCGTTGCAAAAGGCGCTCGACGAACATGAGATCGTGACGATTCCCGCCTCGGGCGAGAAGTACTTCTTCGACGGCACGGTGATCGTGCCGTCCCGTCGCCGCATCGAAGCGACAGGGGCTACGGTTCGCCTTGCCGACGGCATGCGTACCGTGCTTCTGAGGAACGCCTCGGCGCAGGACGGAACGCTTGCGCCCATACCGGCCTCGGCCAAGCGCGACACGGACATTGCCATCGTGGGCGGACGCTGGGAGGACTGGTGTACGCGACGCGCCGGCTACGGGCGCACGGGCATGTTCAACCTTCTTCCTCGCAGGAAGGGAAACTACTTCGGCGTCTCCACCCTGTTTTTCTTCAACAACGTGAACCGCTTGTCCGTGACGGGCGCGACGTTCCATCACACAGGTGGTTTCGCCGTGCAGGCGGGCGACGGCGATGCGGTCGCTTTTCGCGACATCTCGTTTGACCGATGTTTCGCGGACGGGCTTCATCTGAACGGCAACCTCACGCGCGTCCTCGCGCGCAACGTGCGCGGGCAGGTGGGTGACGACCTGGTGGCCCTCAACGCCTACGACTGGCTCAACTCCTCGGTGGACTTCGGCCCGCAGCGGTACATCCTGTGCGAAGACCTTGAACTCGTGCGTCTCCCCGGCGTGCCGGCCTACCCGGCGATCCGCATTCTGCCGGCCAAATACCGTTATGCGGACGGCTCCATCGTCGATTGTGCGATCTCCGACGTCATCTTCCGTCGCGTGAAGGGCATCACCACCTACAAAATGTACCTCCAAACGCCGCCTTACACGATTGGCTCCCCGCCGGAATGGGCCGAAGTGGGCTCTGGCGGGAACCTCTTCTTCTCCGACCTCGAGATCGACCTCGACGCCCCCATCGACAAGATCGGCCAGTATGCGACGCAGGAGGCACCGCGCGGGCACTTCGCCGCCTTCGAGTTCGGCGCGAACCTCTCGCTGGTGCATTTCAAGAACATCGACATCACGTTCCACGCCGACAGATGGCCGCTCACGCACCTTGTGCAGGTTGGGCCGAAGTCGTGCTTCTATCCCGGAAAGGACGGGAAGCCCGGCATGGAGATATTCGATCCGTACGTGAGCTGTCGCGTAGAGCGCGTGGTACTCGAGAATGTCCGCGCACATGGGACCCCGCCAGCCGAGTTGGTCTATTCCGCTACCTTTGACGACATCAACAAGGATGGCCGTTCCACCGGCCACGGCGTAATCGAGGAGATTGACAAATGAAAGTATTGCTTTGTGGTATTGGCGCGATGGTGTTGACGGCGTGCGTGGTTGCGCATGCCGCCGAGGCGGCGGCGCCGAGGGACGTCGCCCGCGTGAAGGGGACGGACGGCGTCTGACGGAGGTGCCGCTGGTGGGTGTTCGGGAGGCGGACGGCGGCGTACGCTACACGTTCCCCGCTGTCGAGGCCGACGGAGTATGCGTGCCCGCGATGGACTACGTCTGTATGTGTATGTCGCGATTGAGTGTTAAATGAACATAATTGCGGATTGTGCAATTTACAGGCGGTTCGTGGTTTTGGTAAAATAGCGCCATGCACGATAAGTTCACTTTGGCCATTTTCCTCATGGTGGTGAGTCTCATGGCCGTCTCGACGCGCGGCGAGGTGGATCCCGCTTCGTACGGGTTCTCCCCATCTGCCGCGCCGGACGTGAACGCTGCCGCGCTGCAGAAGGCGCTGGACGGCGGGAGCAAGACGGTGCGTGTGGGCGCGCCGGGCACGTATCTGCTTGATCGGACGGTCTTCATCGATTCCGACACTCGCCTTGAGTTTTCCGCCGGCGTGGTTTTGAAGAAGGCTGCAAAATACGCGAACGTGCTGGTGAACAGGGGGGCGTTCGAGTACCGTGCCAACACGAACATCGTAGTGAAGGGTCTGGTGATTTCCGTGAACGGGATGGAGGCCATCCCGCCGCCCGGCTCGCCCGCGCAAGGCCTGAGGGGTCAGCTGGCGTTCTACCGCGTGAACCGGGTGCGCGTGGAAGACTTCCGGTGCGAGGATCTCGGCGTCGGCCAGTACTGTATACATTTCGTCGATTTCAGCGACATCGTGGTGGACAACTTCACTATCATCGGCGGCAAGGACGGCGTCCACCTCAACTGCGGGCGCAACTTCGTCGTGCGCAACGGCTATTGCCGCACGGACGACGACACGGTGGCCGTGAACGCAGGGGAGTGGCCTGGCGGCTGCGCGCCCAAGATCGGTTCCATCGAGAATGGCGTGGTTGAGAAGCTCCACGTGATTCCCGGCGGCAAGGCGTCGTTCGCGCGCGTGATCGCCGGCGTGTGGAAGGACTGGCATCCGGGCATGAGGTTCCAGCGCAACGACATCGTGCGGTCGGGGCGCAACGTGTATGCGATCTACCCCATGCCGCTGTCCACCAACGAGTTCGTGTCCATGACGTGCCCCACGCACACGAACGGGGTGTGGCGAAGCCCCGAGGGGATCAACTTCCAGTTCCTTCAGTCCGACGGTGCCACCCGCGCCGAGGTGCGCAACGTCACGTTTCGCGACATCTATTCGCAGGGGACAAGGGGACTTCTTTGCACCTGGGAGGTCAACACGCCCTGGGCGCGGCTGGTACATCCGGAGATTTCCCCCGCAGACTACCCCGAGATCGACATCACGCTCGACAACGTGACGATCGACTCCACGCGCGACGTGACGCTCGTGGCCGGACGGGCCCCCGCCACGATACGCATGCGCCAGGTGAAATCGTCCGGCTCGCTCATGGACATGCATCCGCTGCGTGGCTACAGGGGAATCAAGCGGACGGTACTCGTGTCGAACAGCGTCTTCGACGGGCAAGACCGAGTTGACTTCGTATTCCGCGATCCAGACGCGGAAATCGACCTGCGCCTTCTGGACAACATCGAATGGCGCCCCGCCCGCGTGGAGTCCGCCGCACCGTCACGGGTCCATGTGTCGCGCAGGTGATGGGGCATTTGTTGAAGGAGAATGATCTATGAACGTGAATAAGACAGCTCATGCCGCCTGGTGCGGCGCTGTGGCGCTTGTCATCTGCTCAGGCACCTGCGTGGGCGCTGCCGTTGATGGCGAGACCTTCCGCACGTCTAGCGGCGAAGAGTGGTTCCAGACCAGCAGCTATTCTTCCCTGGAGCGGGGACCGTGGAAGGGCGGCAAGGTGCCGTCGGACGGCGGCACGGCGTATTTCGTCGCGCCTGGCACCATCAAGTTGTATCCGTCATCGGGACTCCAGCTTGGCGCGATCGAGACGCGCCCTAATGTGAACGTCTACCTGGCGACGCGTGGCTTCGCGATGGTTGGCGAGCATCCTTACATCCAGGTGGCGGCCAACTCAATCTTCGAGTTGCAATCTGCGGTGCCGGTTGCGGGCACGGGGGCAAACACGCTCACCCTGAAGTCCGCGCCTGGTTTCGGATTCGGCAAGTTCAACCTCAACTCCGAGTTGTCCGGATTCTCGCTGCTGAACCTTGAATCCGGTACGTTGGACGTCTATCTCGCGGGAGCAGACCGCACGATGTTGACGACCGGTTCCGTCCGCCTCTCTGGCGGCAACCTGAGCTATGTGGCGTCGATGGCGTCTGCGGGCGACGCATCCGCCTCCATCGCCACGGGCGCAGGTTCCACGTTCACGGTCGCGCCCGGTCCTGCGCGCCTGCGCGTGGCGCGCTCCACCAACGCGGACACCGCCACGCTCACGGTCGGCCCGATCGTGCGCGAGGGGCGCGCCGTCGCCGAGTTGGAAAGTACGTCCGACGGCGACAACCAGCTGGGCGTCACGACGTTCATCAAGACGACGTCCGCGCCGACGCTCGTCAACGGATTCGTCGAGCCCTGGTTGGTGACGAAGGGGCAGAACGCCGACGCGGAGGACGGTGCGCACCACGTGGATTTCCTCACATACGACGTTGACAAGGGCTTCATTCCCGCCACGGCGCTTTACGCTTCCGACTTCGGCGCCCCGAACACCATCGTGAGCAAGACGGGGAATGTCACGATCGATTCCGACACGCAGGTGCAGGGGCTGCGCATCGTGAGCATCGGCGGGCAGCCGTCCCTCACCTTGAACGCGACTTTGACGGTGGGTGACGGCATGCACCCGGCCGCCGTTTTGCTCAACTACCGCGGCGGCGGCAGCAACCCCTTCCTCCTGAACGGCACGGGCGAGCTTGACTTCGGAACGTCCGAGGGCATCATCTGGTGTGCGCCCAACATGACGGACGGTCGGCGCTATGTCCAGTTTTCGGTTCCGATCAGGGGATCGAACGGCATTACGTTCGCCGCTCCGATGCAGACGTCCGGCCGCGCGCCGATCATCCAGCCGTACGCTTCCGGCGTCACGGCGTGGACCGGGCCGCTGCATCTGCGGAACGTCCGCTATCAGGGCACGCTCCAGGAACGCCTGCCGTCGCCCCACGTCTACGTGGACGGACGGGGGCTCGTCCGGGGTGCGCAGGTCACAATCGGTTCGGCCGCGCTCACGAACCATTTCCACATTGCGGGCAACGGACTGCAGGACAGCACCGACCGCGGCGGCGCGCTGCAGGGCATCGGTACGTTGAACGGCCCCGTCACGCTCGAGCACGACGTCACGCTCTTCGCCTACGCCGATTCGCCGGGCACCTTCACGGTGAACGGCCCCATCGACGGACACGGCACGCTGACGCTGCGTGCGGAAAACCCCAGTTGGACATTCCGGCTATCTGCACCCAACACGTACGACGGCGACACCGAGATCATTTCAACCATGGTGACGCTTGACGCCAACGGCACGTTCGGCACAGGTTCCGTGAACATGGACGCCGATTCCTCGGTTCGGCTGGCCGGCGTGTCGAAGACGATTCCGAACGCGATCTCGGGGCAGGGCGCGATGAAACTCTTGGCCGCCTCGATCGTTGCCCCTGCGACGAACACCTTGAGCGCGTTGGCGTTCGACGGCAACAGCGCGGCGGGTGTCGCGGGGATGTCCACCCTCACTGCAACGGATACGACGGTCGGTTCCGTCAAAGGGCGCGGCACTGTGAACGGCACGTCGTTCACGGTCAAGTCCAACACCGACAGCGAGTTCCACGCGGAGCTCTCCGGATCGGCGACGCTGGTGAAGGACGGTGCGGGCACGTTGTCGCTATATTCCGACGTCACCTCCAGCGGCGGCATCACGGTGCAGGGCGGCACGCTGCGCACGGTCGGGCGGATCGATGCACCGTTTGCCGATTCGCTGGCGTTTCATCTGGACGCGACGCGCGCGGACACGTTCAGGTATGCGGACGACGGCACGATCACCAATTGGGCGTCAACTGTCGGAAACGTGGCGTTTGCGTCGGCGGGCGGCGTGTTCACGGGACCGCGCCGCTCGGCGGACGCCTGGAACGGAAATCCGGCCGTGACGTTCAGCGCCGCCGCCTCGAACCGCCTCTACTCCACGGTTGCCGTTGCGCCGCGTACCGTGTTCTTCGTGCTGCGGCAGCGCCCCAGCAAGATGGTGTCGTGTGGCGGCCTCTTCGGGCAGGCCGGCAGGGACGACAACGGTGTGCGCATCTTCAACGGTGCTTCCGCCTCGTGGGACGGCGGGGCGGGCAGTTCGTCCCACCACGTGTTCGACACGGATGGCAGACTCGTGATCAACGGCGTCGAGAACGCGGCACGCACCGTGACCGAAAACACGCCGCAGGTGCTCGTAGTCGAGAAGAGTGATGCGAACACGCTCCGTGGACTCTCTTTCACGGCGGCGCTGGGCGGCTACTGCAACACCGCCACCACGACCGCCTGTGACCGCAACCTGGACGGCGACATCGCGGAAGTGGTGGCCTACGACCGCGTCCTTTCTATCGGCGAACGCAAGCGTGTGGAGAACTTCCTCGCGCGGAAGTGGATGGACACGACGTTTGACGCGAACGTCAATGCGCTTTCCCTGGGAACGGGCGAGCTGACGCTGGCGGGAGACGGCGTGTTGGACCTGGCGGGGACGGACGTGTCCGTCGCCTCGCTTGCCGGAACGGGGCTGATCACGAACAGCTCCGCGCGCGCGGCCACGCTCACGGTGACGGGCACAAGCACCTTCAGCGGCGAAGTGCGCGGGAACGTGACGGTGTCCGTGGCGGGCGGTACGGTGGCGGCGGCGCTCTCCGACGACGCTTCGCTCGCCGTGGCGGGGAACGCGACGCTTGGCCTCTACAACGCGCAGCCGCCGACGGATGGCCTGCTCTGGTGGATGGACGCCTCCGACGCCGCGACGGTCACGACGAACACGGAGGGCACGGTCACGCTCTGGGACAGCCGGGGCGGCTTGGCCGTCAACTTCGGAGTTGACGGTACGCTGCCTGCACCGGTCTACGCGCCCGCGGGTCACGCGAACGCGCTGGGTGCCAAGCCGGGCGTCTGGTTCGACGGTACGGGGCGGACGCGCCTCGTGTCAAGCGTGAGCGCGAGCGTCAAGACCACGTTCCTCGTGTGGAGCACGAAGGACGGCACGAGCGACAGCAAGTTCCGCGGCATCTATGGCTACCGCAACGTAGATGCCGGAATCCGCTACTGGACGGGGGCGGGGCTGTCGATCTGCCAGGTGAGTTGTCCGTTCTCTGAAGTGGACGACTATTTCCTGGATGGAGTCCGTCCGACGTTGGTGGGCAACTATTCGATTCCGCTCGATCTGATCCCGCTTGAAACGGTCCATGTGCTTTCCGTTGTCGCGGGCAAGGGCCGGTCAGCACCTCAAAAGCAATACACGTTCGGTTCCTACCATGGCAGTGGAGACCGTTGCTTCATCGGCTGGGTGTTTGAGGCGATTGCCTACGACAGGTGCCTCACCGACGCCGAGCGCAGACAGGTGGAGAACTATCTGTTGGCGAAGTGGACGGGAAGCGGCGCGCCGGTCGCCAACGCGACCGTCGGCGGCACGGTGACGGTGGCGAATGGCACGACGCTGACGGCGGCGGGCGGCGCGCCGCTTGCCGTGGGCACGCTTTCCGGCGGCGGCGCGATTTCGGGCAATGTCGCGGCGTCCGGCTTCGAGGTGACGGTGAAGCCGAATGGCACGGCCGACAAGCTGTCCATAAACGGGACGGTGACGCTGACCCCCGACGCCTTCCTGCAGGTGAACAACCCCGACTACCTCGTGAACGGCAACTATGTGCCGTTCCTCGACGCGACGGATTCCGTCGGCACTTTCGCCGGTTCCAACCTGACGAAGCCCTGCGGCTGGTCGCTGCACAACGGCCTCGGTCAGGTGTTCCGCGCCAACGGCTTCACGATCATCTTCCGGTGACCTGTGTCAACAGGGTCTGACCCTTTTGATACAGTAGCATTGATACAGTAGGAGAAATGATGAGTAAAGTCATTATCGTTGCCTTGGGATGTGTTGGCGTGTTCGCCGCGTGCGCGGCCGAAGATACGGCGGCGGCGGTGGCGCGGCGCGTGGATGCGCCGATTGCCGTGCCGGCGGGTGCCACGTATCTCGATGCGATGGACCTCGCGGACGCGACGTGCGGGGCGGGGCGTACGCCGCGTCCGCGACATACCGTGGAAGGCGGCCCGATTTCGCTCGCGGGGAAGGTCTTTGACCGGGGCTTGGGCGTCCATGCGCCGTTCGAATTCAAGTTCTTCGCGAACGGGGCGGCTACGCGCTTTACGGCGAACGTGGGTGTGGACGACGACATGAAGGACCGTCCTCGCGCGTCGGTACGGTTCCTCGTGTTGGCGGACGACCGCGTCGCCGCTGACTCGGGCGTGTTGCGGGCCGGTGCGCGTGCGGCGTTGGACGCCGACCTGACCGGCGCGAAGTGGGTGACGCTGAAAGTGACCGATGCCGGCGACGGCTACGCCTGCGACCATGCCGATTGGGCGGATGCCGCTTTTGTGTTCAAGACCGGTGTGAAGTGGGGGAATGCGCTCTTGAGCCGTCAGCTTGGCATCCTCACGCCGCCCGAATCGCCTGCGCCGCGCATCAACGGCCCGTCGGTGTTCGGCGTGCGTCCGGGTCATCCGATCCTGTATCGGTTGCCGGTCACGGGCGAACGACCGATGAAGCTGTCGGTGGAGGGGTTGCCGGCAGGGGCGACGTTCGATGCGGCGTCGGGGCTGCTCGGTGGCGCGGTGTCGAAGCCCGGCGACTACGCGCTTGCGTTCACGGCGGCGAACGCGCGCGGCGTGGAGAAGAAGAACTTCACGCTCAAGGTTGGGAACACGATCTGCCTCACGCCGCCGCTCGGGTGGAACTCGTGGAACTGCTGGGGGCAGGACGTCACCGACGAGAAGATGCGGCGGGCGGCGGACGCGATGGTGGCGTCGGGCCTCGCCGACCACGGGTGGAGCTACATCGTGGTGGACGACTGCTGGCGGACGCGTCCGACGGAGAAGGAAGCGGGCATGAAGCGTCCCGGCTGGATCGGCGAGCGCGCGTACATGTACGGTCCCGCGCGCACGGCGGATGACCTGCCGTGCACCAATCCAGCGTTCCCGGACATGCGGTCGATGGTGGCGTACATCCACGCGAAGGGACTGAAGGCGGGGCTCTATTCGGTGCCGGCGACGGTCGCGTGCTGCTGGACGTGGGGGAGCTTCGGGCATGAGGCGAAGGACGCGGAGGTGTGGGCGGACTGGGGCGTCGACCTCCTGAAGTACGACTGGTGCACGGCGGACCGCGACTGGTGGCGGGCGGGCAATGACCGCGAGCGCCAGTTCAAGGCGTACAAGCTCATGGGCGATCTTCTTGCGAAACAGAAGCGCGACATCGTGTACAACGTGTGCAACTACGGGCGGCACGGCGTGACCGAATGGGCACGCGCGGCGGGCGGACAGTACTGGCGCACGAACGACGACCTCAAGGACACGTGGCCGCTCCTCATCCGCTCCATCAACGAGAACATGAACGTGGCGGACGCCGCCGGTCCCGGCGGCTGGAACGACCCGGACATGCTCGTGGTCGGGCCGATGCGCTCGAACAACTTCACGTCAAGCCGCCTCACGCCGAACGAACAGTACGCGCATCTGTCGCTTTGGGCCATCATGGCCGCGCCGCTCTTCATCGGCTGCGACCTGGAGAGGTTGGACCCGCTCGCACGTTCGCTCCTGACGAACGACGAGGTGCTGGACATCGACCAGGACGCGCTCGGCAAGGCGGGGCGTCCCGTGGTGCACACGCCCGAATACGACGTGTGGTTGCGTCCGCTCGCGGACGGGTCGTGGGCGGTCGCGCTTTTCAACCGCACGTGGGAGGAAAGCGAGATCGCCGCCGATTTCGCGGCGCTCGGCCTGCCCGCGTCCTGCGCGGTGCGCGACGTTTGGGCGCAGAAGGACCTCGGCGTCTTCAACGAACGTTTCTTTGCGTCCATTCCCGGCCACGCCGCGTTGCTCTATCGCTTGCGGTCGGCAGCCGTCTCGTCAAAGGCGGCGGCATCGGTGAAGATCATCTTCGACACCGACATGATTGGCGACTACGACGACGTGGGCGCGATGGCCGTGCTGCACGCGCTCGCCGACAGGGGCGAGTGCGAAATCCTCGCGACCGTCTCGTCCACGCACTCGAACGCCTCTGCGGGGACGGTGGAGCTGCTGAACGCCTGGTACGGGCGTCCCGACATACCGGTGGGTGCCGTGAAGGGCGAAGGCGTGGGCGGCGGATCGGAGAAGCACCGCTCGCACATCAAGTATGAACGCCTGCTTGCGAAGTATCCCAAGCTGTGGCGTCACCGAAACGCGAACGACGCGCCGGACGCCACGGACGTCTATCGCCGCGCCTTGGCTGCCCAGCCCGACGGCAGCGTGACGATCTGCACGGTGGGATTTCTCACGAACCTGCGCCGGTTGCTTCAGTCGAAGCCCGACCGCCATTCGCCGCTGGACGGCCGCGCGCTCGTGGCGCGGAAGGTGAAGGCGTGGTATGCGATGGGCTGGAAGATTCCGAAGGGACGCGAATGCAACATCATGAACGACCCGGCGAGCGCGCGGTACGTGCTGGAGAACTGGCCGACGCCGATCGTCATCGACGACTTCAACTACAGTCAGTACATCTACGCGGGACGCAAGGTGGCGGCGTTGCCGGATGACGGGAACCCCGTGCGCGACATCTTCGCGTGGTGCATGCCACCCGTCGAGAAGTGTCCTGCGGCCGCGGAGATCATTCCCACCGGAAAGTTCAAGGACAACGTGAAGGAAGGGCATAACTGCTTCGACCAGTCGTGCGTGCTGGGCGCGGTGCGCGGTCCAGGTTCCTTCTTCGATGTCGAGCGGGGACGCATGGAGATGGTCGGCGACAAGGGTGACAACGTCTGGACACCCGACCCTAACGGCCCGCACGCGCGCATGGTGGATAAATGGCCACGCACGCGCGTCGCCGCGCTGATTGACGATTTGATGGTGAGACAGTGAGGGGAGGCATTGGAAAATGTTGTTCGACAAAACCATGAAATCTGCTGCGCGGAAAATTCTTCCTTTGGTAGTGGCTTGTGCCGCTCTTGCGCTGTCTGGCGGCCAGAGGCATCCGGCCATGCACTACGACCGTTACTGGAACGACTACACGCAGTCGTTCGTGACGAAGATCTTCCTCAAGGCCAAGACACGGCCCCAGGTCTCGACGACGATGGACCAGGCGCGTGACATAATCCGCAGGACGTGGGAGGTGTCCGGCGGGATCCACCAGATCATCTACCTCGTCGGATGGCAGTACGACGGGCACGATTCCAAGTACCCGAGCTGGGACAAGGTCGGCGACCAGTGCAAGTCGTCATGGTCGGACGACCCGCTCACGTCGCTTCGCATGCTCATGCGCGAGGTGCGCGAGAAGTACAACTGCGACCTGAGCCTTCACCTGAACATGACCGACGCGCACGAGGACAGCCCGCACTGGCAGTACTACGTGGACAACAAACTGCTCTGCTACGACAAGAACGGCAAGTCGCCTGTCGTCGGAGGGGTGTACAAGTGGCATAGCATATCCCTGGCGAAGGAGTGGCGCGCGGGCGTTTCGCAGAAGAGGGTCGACGCGCTTCTCGCGATGATCCCCGAGCTGAAGGACTCCCGGTCGGTGCACATCGACGCTTTTTACGCGCATGCGTCCCCGCTCGACGGCCTTACCATCGAGGACGACAAGAACGCGATCAAGGCCATCACCGACTACTGGCACAAGCGCGGCATCGACGTGACGAACGAGTTTCTCACCTCGCTCGACATGATAGGTTACTTTCCCATGGTCTACCACTTCAACCTCGACGAATGCCAGCGACTCCGCTACCCGGTGGAGGTGCTGGCCCCGGGCGACGACATCTGGAACGTGCGCAAGGAACGGGACTACTATGGTAGCCGCAAGCAGATCCACGGACCGGTCCACACAAGCCCGGCGAGCGGGTGTCTCTACGAAGAGGCCTGGGGCAGGGGATGTTTCTGCGACATGGGCGCCGGGCACCTCGGCCGCGGCGCGCTGCTCGGCCCGCTCTTCCGCAACACGTTCCTGTTCACGTGGTACAACCGCCATCCGCTGAAGCGGCATGTCGTCACCGCCACGGACTACACGGTGGAGCGCGAGGGCGGCGTGGTGGCGAACGTGCGGCTGTCCGACCGCCGCCTGACCGTAACCGAGAGCGGCCGCACGGTGGTGGACGGCGGCGACTACTTCCTTGACGAAACGTGGGGCGGCGGCGTCATCCTCGCCTATTCCACCAATGGTTGCGATCGGGACTTCTCGCTTCCGCAGGGATGGGTCGGCAGCAAAACCCTGACCGGCACGCGTTTCCCGTCTGGGAAGTCCGTCACGTTACCCGTGGTCGGCAAGAAGGTACACTTGACGCTCGCCAGAAACGAGTCGCTCGTCCTCAGGCGTCCCGGACAATGATGACGCACGGTAGAACTGTGCGGTGTAGCAGAGTTTCAGGGCTGATCTCTGCCAGCTCCTGAATTGTGATAGAATATCCGCGATGCAAAACAAGTTTAAGCGCTTCAAGTTCCTGCGGCTTGGCGCCGCGTCCGTAGTATTTGCGAGTCTAGCCGTCTCGGCGGCGGGGCTTTCCCCTGAGGAGTTCCGCTCGCCGCCGCCGGGGGCGAGGCCGTACACGTGGTGGCACTGGATGAACGGCAACGTCACTAAGGATGGCATCACTGCCGACCTGGAGGCGATGGCGCGCGTAGGGATTGGCGGGGCGCAGATCTTCGATGCGGGATTGGCCCTGCCGAAAGGACCGGTGGAGTTTGCGACCGACGACTGGTACGACTGCCTCGCCCACGCGGACCGCGAGGCGAAGCGGCTCGGGCTCGAGCTCTGCATAGCCAACTGCAGCGGCTGGACAAGTTCGGCTGGCCCGTGGATCACGCCCGAGCTGGCAATGAAGTACGTCACCAACACCACTGTGCGCGTGAAGGGCGGTGAACGGTTCGACGGTGCGCTGCCGCTCCCGGAACGGACAAACGGCTTCTACGAGGATATCGCCGTCCTTGCGTTCCCCACGCCTCGCGCGCAGGCTAACTGGCCGGACTTCGACTGGCAGGTGTTCCGCAGGCGTGGGGCAGAGAATGCGCCAGTCAAGCCGCAACACCTGACAGTGAGGGAACTGCCGCCTGACTCGTGCGTGGCGAAGAACGGCATCATCGACCTCACGAGGGACTTCAAGGATGGGCGTCTTGCATGGGACGCTCCGTCGTCCCATGATTTCTGGACAGTGCTGCGCATCGGCTACATGTGCAACGGCCGCAAGAACCGTAGCGCATCCCAGGCTGGTCTCGGACTGGAGTGCGACAAGCTGGATGCGCATGCGCTGGACGTGCATTTCGACGCCTACGTCGGTGAGGTGCTGAGACGCCTCGGGAAGGGCCGCGCGCTCAACAACGTGCTTCTCGACAGCTACGAGGTGCACGGACAGAACTGGACGCGCGGGTTCGAGAAGACGTTCGCCGCCAGCATGGGATACTCCATCGCCGGCTACCTGCCCGTGCTGGCGGGCTACCCCGTTGGAAGCGCCGCCGAGACTGAACGTTTCCTCAAGGATTTTCGTCTTGTCCTTTCGGAACAGTTCGTAAAGAATTACGCCGCCCAGCTTCAGAAGCGCTGTCACGAGAACGGGCTGATCTTTTCCTGCGAACCGTACGGCAACGGACCTTTCGACGATCTTGAGTATGGCCGTTTCTGCGACATCCCGATGGCCGAGTTCTGGCAGCCGATCACGAACGGATGCAACTTCGCGGCGCTGGCGCGAGAGCCGCATCGAACGTACATGGAGACGCGGTGGGGCAACCGTACGCTCGGCAACGCAAAGGCAGTTTCCGCCGTTGCGCACGTCTGGGGCAAGCGAATCGTCGGCGCGGAAGCCTTCACGGCCTACCCGACGAGGGATTCGGGCCGATGGCTGCAGGGACCGTTCGAGCTGAAGCTGCAGTGCGACCGGATATTTGCCGACGGTGTCAACCGCATGATCCTGCACCGCTTCGTGCATCAGCCGTGGACGGCTCCCGCGCGCTGTCCCGGAATGACGATGGCGGCGTATGGCGGGCATTTCGACCGTACCCAGACATGGTGGGAGCACGGCGCCAAGGAATTCTTTACCTATGTCGCCCGCGCACAGCATCTGCTGCAGCAGGGAAAGTTCGTCGCCGACGTGCTGCTCTGCACTTCCGGCGAGGCTCCAGACTACGGGACCGACGGCGAGATTCCGCATGGCTACGAAGGGGACCGCTGCCACCCGATAGCGATTGCGCAGTGCAGTGTGGATGGGGGGGGCGTTGTCGTGCCTGGCGGCGTGCGTTATCGCGTGGTCGGAACGCCGCCGCGCGATTCGCTCCGTCCCGAGGTGAACGCCGTGCTTGATCGCATTGAGAGAGCCGGGGCCACCGTGGTGGAATATGGCTATGTGGCGACCGCGCTCAAGAGAATGGGATGCGGACCAGATTTCGAATGTGACGACAATGATGTCACATGGATGCATCGCCGCATTGGCGACGATGACCTGTACTTCGTCGCCGTTCCGAACGAGATCGCGAAGAAGGTCAGATGCTCGTTTCGAGTCCATGGAAAGATTCCTGAACTGTGGGATCCCGTGTCAGGCTCTACTCGGGTAGTTGACGCGGCGGACTTCAGGACGACTGCGGATGGCTATACGGAACTTACGCTCGACTGTCCACCTGTCCATTCGGTTTTTGTCGTGTTCCGGCCCCAGCAGAAGGGGTCTGTCCCCACCGCGAAAGGGTCCGCCGCCAAAGGGTCTGTCCCCAACGTGGAAGGGTCTGTCCCCAGGACAATACCAGTCGCCGGGACATGGGATGTGGCCTTCCGCGAACCTATGGCCACGAGCGATGTCGCGACGGCAAGGTTTGCGGATCTTGAGTCGTGGACAAAAAGCGACAATCCTGATATTCGTTATTTCTCCGGCACCGCAAGCTATTTCGTGAAGTTTTCTCTTGCGGGAAATAGGGTCTGTCCCCAAGGCGATGGGGTCTGTCTCCAGAAGAAAAGGGTTTGTCTTGATCTTGGAACGGTCAAGAACATCGCTGAGGTCACGATCAACGGCAGGAAGTATCCGGCGTTGTGGAAGCCGCCGTTCACGGTCGACATAACCGACGCTCTGCCAGCTGGCTGGGAGCGTATGCCGGACGTGCCGATGGAGATTGAGGTAAAAGTGACGAACTATTGGCCAAACCGCCTCATCGGCGATGCTCGGCTTCCAGACGACTGCGAATGGGACAACGGGAAGAAAAGCCGCGGCTATCCGCTCGTCAAACGCTGGCCCGACTGGCTCAAGGAAGGCAAGCCGTCGCCGACGGGGCGCCATGCCTTCTCAACATGTCGCCTCTGGGCTGCGGACGAGCAGCTTCTTGAATCCGGTCTTCTCGGCCCGGTAAGCGTCAGCGTAACCGAGTAGCAGACGTCGGCGAGCATTTACGGTGCCGTCATATCCACCAAGGTGTTGGCGCTGAAGAATTGCGGTGGAAGAGCCTTCCGGCGGCGAGGCAGGCCGCAATCCACGCGGCATACCACGTCACGCTGTGCCATGCGGTCCAGTATGGAGTCTCGACAAGGACGAACGGGAGCTTTGCCACCAGCTCGGAGACGAGCGTCATGGCGAAGGTGCACAGGCCAGAAAGGTTGTTGGCGATGGCCGCGAGGGGGATGCAGAAGAAGCTGGCCGCGAGCCCGAAGACTCCGCACTTGACCATCCAGCCAGCGCAGTATATTACCGCCACGTTCGCGATGAGTCCGCCGACAGAAAACCGACCGAACGCGTGCGCCGTGATCGGCACGCCGGCCACCCACGCTGCGAAAGATATGCCGAGGCAGCCAAGTAGTTTCTGAAAGTTCGAGCCTGGCTTGGCGATAGGCGCGAAACCGCGTGACCATTCCACCCACAGCACGATTCCGAACATTACGGCGAATGAGAGTGCGCATCCGAGGTCGAAGAGCCGTTCTGGAGCGTATCCGTAGACGCCAAGCGCCGTGATCGACCATGCCGTGCGTGCGTTCGGTCGGCGTCCGAACACCGGTGCCAGCATGTATATCGCCAGCATCGTTGCGGCACGCAGGGCGCTGGGACGCATCCCCGTGAGCATCACGTACGCCGCCACGGCGGGAACCGTGATCAGCCCTCGCAACGGCACCTGCACATCCAGTCGGCTCAGCACGCTGTTCAGCGCGAGGGCGATCACCATCACGTGCAGTCCGGAGATGGCGAACACGTGGATGGTGCCGGCGGCTGAGAACGTCTTTCTGCGTGCCCATGACAGTCCCGAACGCTGCCCGAGAAGTATGGCGCGGTTGAGAGAGGCGATCTCAGGCGACCAGTCGAGCCCGATGGAGGCCTGTTCAGCCATCTGCGTTCCTAGCGCCTCGTATCGGGCCGAAACGGATGTGTCCGCAGGCCTGGTCAGGCGCGCCTTTGACGGATCGAGGACCCAGAGCGTGTAGCGCGCGCGGCGGTCTTCCTCCTCGCCCTTGCAGGAGAGGCGACCGGAGCAGGTCCACGTCTCGCCGACGGATGGAAACGCCGCGCCATCCGGCAACGCCATAACGACCTTGGTCTGGATGGGACCGAGGTGCGACTGGAAGTCCACCGTCCAACCATCGTGCTTTTTCGCGCGCCAACGGTTGACGGGTGCTTCCACCTTGACGGTCACAGACGGCGGATTCGATACGAAGCGCGTCTCTTCGAGGATGTGCAGTCTGTCGCTTTCCGAGCGCGCCGCAAGTACGACGCCTAGGAAAAAGACGGTTGGCATCAGGAGTCCGCGTGCTCCCCATCCGTATGCGGCCAGCAGGGCGAAGCCGGCTATGAAGGCGATCAACGGCCACAACATCGTCCAGACGTGCAAGGCAAAGCCGCACGCCTCGCCTGCGACAAACATGCCGGCGGCTAGAAGCAGGCGGTTGGGCAGCGAAAGGCGCATGTATGGCGTCAGTTCCAGTAGTTGCGATCAAGTTCGCGATAGGAGCTCGCTTCTGCGACGTGATCGTCGGTGACGTTGTCGGATCCCGCAAGGTCTGCTATGGTGCGCGCCACCTTCAGCACGCGGTCGTATGCGCGGGCGGAAAGATCCAGCGACTGCAGGAGTATGCGCATGCGGTTTTGTGCCTCGGGGTCGAGCTTGCAGAATCGGGCGAGGTCTCGCGAGCGCATGTCTGCGTTGCAGAACACGCCCGGGATCTCGGCAAAGCGGGCCCGTTGGCGCTGGCGCGCGGCGATGACACGTGCGCGGATGCTTGCCGAGGGCTCGCCGGGCGGCAGATCGATCAGCTCGTGGTACGCCACCGGCGGCAGGCCGATCTGGATGTCTATGCGGTCGAGAAGGGGTCCTGATATCTTTCCTCTGTAAACGGCGATCTGGCGCTGCGAGCAGCGGCAGAGGTGCTTGGGGTCGTCGGCATAGCCGCATGGGCACGGGTTCATCGCCGCGACAAGCATGAAGCGCGAAGGAAAGTCGCAGGCCGCAGCCGCGCGGGCTATGGAGACGTGTCCGTCCTCGAGGGGTTGGCGCAGCACCTCGAGCACGTTACGCTTGAATTCCGGGAACTCGTCAAGGAAGAGCACGCCGCGGTGCGCGAGCGACACCTCGCCTGGCTGCGGGTGCGTGCCGCCGCCCAGGAGGCCGATGTCGGAGACCGTGTGGTGCGGAGCGCGGAAGGGACGCTGGACGACTAGCGACTGCTGGCCCTTCAGCTCGCCCGCGACCGAATGGATGCGCGTCACCTCGAGCGCTTCCTCCACCGTGAACGGCGGTAGGATGGACGGGATGCGCCGTGCTAGCATCGTCTTGCCGGCACCTGGCGAACCTACCATCAGGAGATTATGGCCGCCGGCCACCGCCACCTCGATCGCGCGCTTCGCGAAGACCTGTCCTTTCACGTCCGCGAAGTCCTCGCCAGTGTCGCGCCCCGCCTCGACGAGTAGGTTCGGGTTCTCGCGAAGCGGATCGAGCGGTAGCCTTCCTGAAAAGAAGTCGGTTGCCTCGCGGAGCGTATGCACAGGATAGACGTCGATCCCCTCTACCATCGCGGCCTCTGCTGCGTTGTCTGCCGGCACGAGGATTCCCTTCTTGCCGATGCGGCGCATCTCGAGCACGATCGGCAGGATGCCCAAGGTACGGCGAACCTCTCCCGAAAGCGCCAGCTCGCCCACTAGGGCGTAGTCGGCGAGGTCTCGGCACTCTATCTTGCCGGTTGCCGCCAGGAGCGCCGCCGCTATGGGCAGGTCATAGATCGGGCCTTCCTTCCTCACGTTGGCTGGCGCGAGGTTTACCGTCACGTTGGACTCGATCTTCTTGTATCCGGAGTTGCCGATCGCGGTGATTACGCGGTCTTTGGCTTCCTTCACGGCCTGGTCCGGCAGGCCTACGAGCGTGAACTGGATGGAGCCGGACGCGGCGCACACCTCGATCTCGACGGTTTGGGCGTTGACGCCATAGAGGGCTCCCGAGTAGCATTTTGCGAGCATGGTTTGGTTTCCTTTAGTTGGTAGATGGTAGTTGGTAGATGGTGGAGGGTGGATGGTGGAGGGTGGATGGTAGATGTTAGTTGGCGGATGAGAGAGATGATTTGACGAGGAGACAGCTGGCGCAGTCTGGATGCGCGGAGAGACAGAAGTCCCGGTGGAGCTGGATGAGGCCCTGCAGCAGGATGCCGTTGCTAGAGTATAGGGCCGGGTTGTGGTCGCGCCCGAGCAGACGGAAGGCCG